>VTLG01010920.1_pt1 | contig 83617 bp, 108 predicted proteins | sample 4694571 | NCBI WGS metagenome assembly VTLG01 (sample SAMN12604809, study PRJNA352737) | marine metagenome | biome: ENVO:00000447; feature: ENVO:00000209|ENVO:00000569|ENVO:01000036; material: ENVO:00002151; isolation source: viral sequences binned using virsorter ...
GTAGTCACCCATGACTAGGGGGGGTATTCACCAGTGACTAGGGGGGGTATTCACTGGTGACTAGGGGGGTAGTCACCCATGACTAGGGGGGTAGTCACCAGTGACTTGTAATAGAGACTCTTTACTAGACTTAGAATTCCAGACTGAATAAGTACGTCCTGACGGACGTGAACGAGGGTAGTAAGGACCTCAACAACTGACGGGGTTGTGGTGTAGACTGGTCCACCCTGACGCTCCTCTCTAGTAGATTAGATTAATGACACTCTCTGAAGCCTTCCTAACCCCGTATACTGACAAAACGCCTCCGTGGGGATTCGACGGCCTTGGTTATGTGGTGTTCAAACGAACCTACGCCCGGACTCTGGACGAGAAGGAGAACACCACCGAGGAGTGGTGGCAGACCCTTCGACGGGTGGTGGATGGTGCCGAGGCCATCGGCGCTGGGCTGACGGATGATGAGTCAGAACGTCTGTTCGACTATATGTTCAACCTCAAGGCCAGTGTTGGTGGTCGGATGCTCTGGCAGTTGGGAACCCCCAACAACGAGCGTCTGGGAGGGGACTCCCTCGTCAACTGCTGGTTCGTGGACCTCACCAAGCCCGAGGACTTCTCATGGATGTTTGAAAGGCTCATGCTGGGTGGAGGTGTTGGGTTTTCAGTGACAGACCCGGACACTCTGGGGGTAGTCCGTCAGGGCACCGTTCAGCACCTCAACGAGGTCGATGCCGACTACATCGTGCCTGACAAGCGCGAGGGATGGGCTCAGGCCGTCCTGCTGGCCCTCAGGACGTATCTGGGGGATGAAGATGATCCGACCTACCTAACGTACAACACGAGCCTCATACGGCCCGCAGGAGCCCCTATACGGACGTTTGGTGGGAAGGCTTCCGGCCCCGGAATCTTGGTGGAGGGTATTGAGAAGATCACTGCTGTGCTCAATGGGGCTGTTGGTAGGCACATGACCTCTGTGGAGGTTTTGGACATTGCCAACATCATTGGGTCCGTGGTTGTTGCTGGAAATGTCCGTAGGTCGGCTGAGATTGCACTTGGGCGTCCAGATGATGTAGAATATCTGAACGCCAAGCGGTGGGATCTGGGAACGATCCCCATGCACCGAGCCATGTCCAACAACTCTGTAGTTGTTGACGACATCAATGAACTCCCTGAGGAGTTCTGGGAGGGGTACAGCGGTAATGGTGAACCCTACGGATTGTTTAATCTCACGGCCAGTCAAATGTGGGGTCGTGTGTCAGAGGTATTGCCCGATCAAAGCATTGTTGGAACCAACCCTTGCGCGGAGATTGGTCTGGCGAATCGTGAATCTTGCAATCTTAGCGAGGTCTTTCTTCCGAACGTGGAATCGAAAGAAGAGTTCATGGACATCGCAGGACTTCTATATAAGGTCCAGAAGGCTATCGCAGCGATGCCCTACCTTGACCGAGAATCGGATGAGATCACCAGTCAGAACATGAGGCTTGGACTGGGGGTTACAGGTATCGCCCAGTCTTCGGGAAAACTTGAGTGGCTGTCTCCCACCTATGAGCACCTTCGTGGTCTGGATCAGGTCTGGTCTGAGAAGCATGGGTGGCCCGTATCTAAGCGCCTCACCACGGTCAAGCCCAGCGGCACCCTGTCATTGCTCGCTGGGGTTACTCCGGGGGTACATCCCGGCTACAGCCGGTATCACATTCGTCGGGTCAGGATGTCTGTTGGTGACCCCCTACTTCAGTACTGCTCCGACAAGGGGTACAACGTGGAGTGGGTCAAGAACCTAGACGGCACGGTGTCTGACAGAACCAAACTGGTGGAGTTTCCGTGTGACTTTCCAGAGGGGACCCTCTTGGCTGAACACGTCTCGGCCATTCAGCAGATGAACCTGCAACGTGTTCTTCAGGAGAACTGGGCCGACAATGCCGTGTCGGTAACCATTTATATACATTCCGGGGAACTTGAGAATGTCAAGATGTACCTGAAAGCAAACTGGTCGACAATGAAGTCCGTTTCCTTCCTACCCCATTCGGAACATGGTTTTGATCAGGCTCCGCTGGAGGAGATCACCGAGGAGGAATACCGAGTAATGAGGGAAAATATAACAGACGGACCCATTTATCTTATGGGGGGCACGAGCGAAATGCTTGATGACGACTGCGTTAGTGGTGCTTGCCCCATCCGGTAAAGCGGTTCTTCGTGTACTTGTGCCCCGGACTATTGCACATCCAACAGTAGGACTTCCTAGTATTTCTGGGAGCCGTCCAGAAGACCTCGCAGTCATTGCACCCCCACGGCACAGCCATCCTCGGCAATTTGTAAATCATAATACTGGGCAACTGCACTTACATATAGTAGTACAATAGGGACATGATCGTTACGTTCACGGTGGACACGCCGATGCTTCACGATGCTCGGGAGCAGGCCGTCCGTCTGGCTCAGGCCCAAGGCTACAAACGCATTACGGTCCTGTCCATACTGAAAGTTGGCTCCGGCAGTCAATGGGAAGTCAAACTACAGGTGATGAGGTGATAAACTAATACTATGGTCTGGTACGTCAACTACGACATCGTCCGGGGCCTTCCGTGGGAGAGGCTCGTCATCATCAAGGACAGAAGGTCTCATCGGGTGGTGACCCCGTCCGCTGCTCGTGCATATATTCAGACCAGTACTACTTCCGTGATGGAGGTCACGGCAGCAGTCACTGGAGAGAATGGCGTCAAGTTGTCACTCACTGCGGCGCAGACCAAGGACCTCCCCGCTGGAGAACTAGCATACGACGTATACGCAACGTGTAAACTGTATGGTACAGACGTTGAAAAGCAGGTCAGTAAAGGTCTGGTCAATGTTTCGACCGAAGGCCGGGTCACCCCGGAGGAGGATTCCAAAGCCTTGGAACTCAGGTATACACAGAAGACAGACTTCTACCGGACCTTCACTTGGAAGGATTCCGACTCCAACGTCCAGACCGTCTCGTCGGCGTACATGCAGGCTAAGAACGCTTCCGGTACTACAGTCGTGGACCTCCGGTGGTACTCGTCTAAGCCTACCGAGGCCACGGTTGTTGCGTTGTCTCCTGCCAACACCCGTGGTTACCTGATTGCCGGTGAGACCACAGGTACTACGCTTGACCTGCACATCTCCGACAAGAACGACGTAGCGGCTGGTACATACACTTACGACCTGTTCGTACAGGACTCCGCTGGGGATTGGGACATGCTGGCAGCAGGCAACTTGGTAGTTGAGGCCGCAACTTCAAGTAATCCCTACTAGTCATGCCTCATAATTCCGAAACTGTCACGGTCACCAAGACCAAGACGGCCACCGTTGTAACTGAGGGTGCTACCGACACCGTTACAGTATCAGCGGCTGGCAAGCCCGGTCCCGCCAACACCTTGACAATCGGTACCGTTTCTACGGGTACTGCTGCTGCCACTATCTCAGGAACTGCCCCCACTCAAACCTTGAGTTTGGTTATACCTACAGGAGGGTCCTTCCAGCATACCCAAGGGGTGGCTTCGGCTTCTTGGACCATTAACCACAACTTGGGGTACGAGCCCGGAGGGGTGACTATCACTGACAGCGCCGGGACCACCGTCATAGGAACAATACAGCATACTTCAACCAACCAGATCGTGGTATCATTTAGTAGTGCCTTCGCCGGGAAGGCATATGTATCTTAGGGGTGCGCCGTAATGGCAATGAAGTTCGTTACCAATCTTGATCTAAACAAGAACGAACTTCAGAACGCCCGTGTCCAGAACCTCGCCACGGCTCCCAGTAGCCCGGTTGAGGGTCAGATTTACTACGACACTGGCGATGACATTGTCTACTTCCGAAACGCCTCGGCGTGGGTCGGGTTGGGTGCAGGAGACCTCACTTCTATTGTGGCAGGAACAGGTCTGTCGGGCACAAGCCTCACTGGCCCCATTCCCACCCTCAATCTTGCCGATACTGCTGTTACCGCTGCTGCCTATGGCAGCGCCACCGCAGTAGCGACTTTCACCGTTGACGCCCAAGGACGGCTGACGGCGGCAGCGAATGCAACCATTGCCATTGCTTCTACTGCTGTCACCGACTTCACCGAGGCCGTTCAGGACGTAGCGGGTGCTGCCATCGCTGGTACAGCCAACGAGATCACCGTTACCTACAACGACGGCGCTGGCACCATCACTCTTTCTCAGCCAGATGATGTCACTATCGGAGGCGTCCTCACGGTTACCGGCAACTTGGTGGTCAACGGTACTACTACCACTGTTAACTCCACCACTACCACGGTTGATGATCCGATCTTCACCTTGGGTGGAGACGCAGCCCCGTCATCTGATGACAACAAGGATCGTGGTATTGAGTTCCGGTACCACACCGGGTCTGCTGCCAAGATCGGTTACTTCGGGTATGACGACTCTACTGGCTTCTTCACTTTCATTCCCGATGCCACTAATAACACTGAGGTGTTCAGCGGCACACAGGGCACCATCAGCGTGCTCGCCTACAACATCGGTTCCGACACCGTTCTGTCTGGAACCACTCTGGGCAGCACCATTGTCACTTCCTCTCTTACGGCGGTTGGAACAATCGCCACCGGTACGTGGGCCGCAACAGACGTTGCAGTTGCCCACGGTGGTACCGGAGCCTCTACCGCAGCAGCAGCCAGAACCAATCTCGGAGCGACCACCAAGGTCACGGGAACCATCGGTGACGGTAGCGCTACAGCAATCGCTGTGACCCACAACCTCGGCACCGATGATGTCGTGGTTGAGGTTTACGACGCATCTAACAAGGAAACAGTTGTCTGTGACGTGGACCGCACGAGCACGAACGCTGTGACCCTGACCTTTGCGTCCGCACCGTCGTCCAACGCTTACAAGGTAGTCGTTATAGGCTAGTCCTGAGGGGCTACCACCTACATAGGATCGGTTGAGGCCGTGGCTAGATCATTCAAGACAGTTGTATCGGTTGACGACCAAGCGTCGGCATCCTCCGAGGCCATCCGCACCAAAGTTGCTGGTGAAGCCAATGCCCGCATGTCAATGGATGCAGGTGGCAAGATCACTTGGGGTTCTGGGTCTGCTAGTGGTGACGTAACCCTGTACCGTTCAGCAGCAAACACTCTCAAGACTGACGACACTCTGGTAGCCACTACCGGTATTGTCACGTTGGCTACCGACGGCGCTCCGTCTACAGCCCTAGCGAACGGCGCTCTGGCTGTTGACACCACGAACCATGCGTTCTACTTCCGGTCAAACTCCACTTGGACTCAAGTAAGTGGGGGTTCGACCAACCTTGACGGTGGCGAGGCGGACACAAACTATGGCGGCATCACCGCCATCAATGGCGGTTCATCGTCCTAACATGCGCTAGGAGCAAATCATGGCTGTACAGATCCAACTCAGGCGGGACACCGCTAGCAACTGGACCTCCGCTAACCCCACGTTGGCCGCAGGTGAGTTCGCTGTTGAGACCGACACCGACAAGTACAAGATCGGTGACGGGTCCACGGCTTGGACTTCTCTTGGGTATTCGTCGCTGCCATCGAACGCCATCACTACGGCTGGTGGGGTGACGATCACCGGCACGATGACACATGGTGCTGATGGCACTGGTGCCGATGTCCGGTTCAATTCTGGTACGGCAGGCGACTATGCCATGTGGGACGCCAGTGAAGAAAAGTTGATTCTGGAGGGCACCCACGCGGCAACAGTATTGGACATCACTGACGGCAACGTCGTGGTAGGCGACGGGACACTCACCGTCGGCTCAGATGGAGCCGGTGAGGATGTCACCTTCCATTCCGACACCTCAGGCGACTACCTCCAGTGGGACTCGTCCGCTGAGAAGTTGATCTTGGAGGGAACCAACGGAGCCACCGTCTTGGATGTAACTGACGGCAACGTCGTCATCGCTGACGGTACTTTGACTGTTGGCTCAGACGGTGCTGGTGAAGACGTAACTTTCTATTCCGACACTGCCGGGGACTCAATGGTCTGGGACTCCAGCGCGGAATCCTTGACGATCACTGGCACTGATGGTCAAACGGCATTGAATGTCGCTGACGGCAATGTGGTGATCGCTGATTCGCTTACCGCAGGGACAATCACATCAGGCACCGTAACGATGGGTGATGACCGTATCGACGGTGCGATGTTGAAGGACTACTCCGAAAAGGGGTACAACGTAGGCACTACTGGGGCCATTACACGGGATTTCTCCCTGACAAATGGAAACACCCACTGGACTACTCTGACAGGTAATGCCACCTTCACGTTCTCCTACCCGGTTGCTAGTGGCGATGTTTCTACTCTTACGCTAATCGTTACGCAGGACGGTACGGGTTCCCGAACGATTGCTTGGCCCGGTGCGGTTGATTGGGCTGGAGGAACCGCTCCGACAATAAGCACGGCAGCGAACGCCGTGGACATCTTCACCTTCATCACGCACGACGCAGGCACTACTTGGTACGGCTTTGCTGCCGGATTAGATATGAAGTCGCCTTCATAATGCCTCTTGGTGCGGCTAAAGCCTCCCTAATGGGGGCGGCTAATACTGCTACTGATCCGTTGGTTGCCTTCGGTGGGATTATCACCCAATACACCGATTCGGGGACGACGTATCGGGTCCACACCTTCCGTGGGTCAGGCAAGTTCGTCGTGTCCAGCGGATCGGCCAGTGTTGATTGGCTGATGATCGCAGGCGGTGGAGGAGGCGGTGGAGGTAAGCAGTCCTACTCCGTTGGTGGCGGTTCGGGCGGTGGTGCGGGCGGTATGACGACGGGTACCGGTTTCGCTGCAAGTACTACGTCTGGTGACAGCGGAACGGCTGTCCACACGATCACCGTCGGCGCAGGAGGCAGGGGAACCGTTGGTATGGGCGGCTACGTCGGCGGTCAGGGAGGAACGGTCGGCACCAGTGGAGGGGACACTGACGCTCTAGGCCAGACGACCGCCGTGGGTGGAGGTCTGGGAGGCACCGTAAACGTGGGTGCCCTAGTAGGCGGGTCGGGTGGTGGTGGTGGCACCCCCGCTAACGGTACGGCTGGTCAAGGATCAGCGGGAGGCACCGCCTATAGTCTCGGCGGTGGTGGAGGAGGCAAGGGCGGCGCTGGTGGCTCCAACTCGGGCACAGGTGCGGCGGGAGCGGGCGGTGCTGGCGCAACCGGGTACGGCATCACGGCGACTACTCCGACCTATGCAGGCGGTGGCGGTGGCGGCACGAACAACGTCGGGACCAACACGGCTGGTGACCCCGGTTCTGGTGGCGGTGGAGCCGGAGCAGACAACTTCGATCCTGCCCCAAGCGGCATCCCGAACTCGGGTGGTGGTGGCGGTGGGGCGTCCACCGAATCGACCACTGGCGAAGTTCAAGGTGGTCAAGGTGGGGCGGGGATTGTGGTTCTCAGGTATACGGTAGATGCGTAATGGCTAATCCCGCATACATAGATTCTGTAACAGGAGTGTTGACTGACGGGCCTGCGTGGATAGCCCTTGCTACTTCGACGGTCGGATCGGCCACGCCAAACGTCACGTTCACTAATCCAAACGACGGGAGTTCGCTGGATTGGGGCCAGTGCATTGACCTCGTTCTGCTGTCTTGCGCGAGGACGGCCCGGTCTGGTGCGATAGGCGGGCTGATGTGTCGGATCAACGGAGCGACTACCGACTACAAGGCCCAATACTGTTACGGAACCGGTACCGGCAACTTGACTGCCGAGTTTGAGGATGATGCGACCGGGATGAGGATGGGATCATTTCCCGGCGCTGGTGCGACTGCCAGTTTCTTCGGGTCGTCAGTAACGACGTTCTCGGATGTCAACTCCGGCAAATGGAAGATTACATGGGCTGTAGGAGGAACCGACCAAAACGGGTCCGGTCAATGTGACCAAATCACGACGACGGCAACGCATCAGGACACTTGGCCTGCGATTACGAGCCTTGTGATTCTAGAGATAAACGGTAGCGACAACATTGCTGCCGGTTCCCGTTTCGACCTGTTCGGGGTACTTCCAAGGATGGTGGCTGCATAATGGCTGTGATCGAAGCAATCAGCACCACCTATCTGGAAGCCGACACGACGTTGATTGAGTGGACTTCAATACCGTCCACCTACGAACACCTCCAAATTCGGGCCAGTCTCCGAGATCAAGGAACCGGCACCTATTCCCGAATTATGATGAGGTTCGGAACCGGTGGCGGTGCCGTTGATGCGACCTCCGGCAACTATTCGGAGCAGAACATCTACGCCTACTCCTCCGTCGCCAAGTCAGCGTCGGGGACGGCCACCCATGCGTTCGGATACGGGCTGACAGCAGACGACACTAACCCAATGGTGCCGAGTGCGGCGTTTGCAATCGCTATTATCAACGTCTTCGATTACGCGGATACGGCGAGAACTACAACCTTTTTCAGCCAAGGAGGCACCTACGTTTCTGAGGACTACGCCACCACCTATGCGTTTCAAGCGTGGGGCGGTGGTCTGTGGACCAACACGGCTGCGATTGATCGGGTCGCCATCGTGGCTCAAGCGCCTCCGTACAAGCGAGGCAGTTATGCGACCCTTTACGGGATAAAGGCAGCGAACTGATGGCAGCGTGGGAGGTAGCAAAGAATGTTGGTGGAGATGATCTAGCGGGCACTTACTCAGGCGGCGGGACAGCGACCATTGGCATTGGTGGGACTTCTGGCGACGCCCGCATTTCGCAGGACTATGACCACCTCTACGTCACGTTCATCAACCGTAACGGATATTCGGCCTACTTCCAGTATCAGAGTGTTGAGTTGAACGACGACCTCAATTATGAGTATTCCAACACCATGAACTACATGCAGAAGACGACTGCGTGGGGCGGGACTTCTCAGGCGTTCTCGGCACGCGACGGCACCACTGATGGCATCAGGGCATTCCGAGGCGTATATTCAACGTCGAACAGTGTGCTTGCCGACACCTTCGGCTACGTCGGGTTTTGGCTGATGGACTACACGGATGCCAGCCACTACCAGACCTACCTCGCAGAGTGTATCGTTCCGAACAACTCCTCTACCGACAGCCAGTTCCTTGCTTCGATTGCAGTCGGAGTGTTCCACGAGTCGGAAGGCATCACATATATCGAATTCAAGCCCGGTGGCCTCGGAGGCGAATACATGACAGGCACATCGTATGTCGTGTACGGGATTACAGGAGTCTAGGAGACCCAATGCCAAACCCAATGAAACTCGTCAACAACGTCGAAATGGAAATGACCGACGAGGAAGTGGCGCAGATGAACGCCGACGCTGAGGCGTATGACCTGAATCTGAAGTGGATTCGTCAGGAACGTGGATCGTTCCTGCTGGATAGTGACCGCACCCAGATCGCTGATTTCCCGCTCGGCCCTGACTCGCTGGACGACTGGAAGACGTACCGTCAGGCGTTGCGGGATTACATGACTGGGTTCGACCGCGTGTCTACTCAGACGCCGTGGCCGAAATCTCCGATAATTACCCGTGTTGGGCAGGCTGCCTATGACGCCAAGATTTCTGCTGGTTTGACCACAGAAGAGACCAACGCTGGGCTGACTATCGAACAGGCCGCAGGGAGTGAACGCACCGCTGCTGAGAACGCTGCTGGTTATCCGGGTACAGGTATTTAATCTGGTATTATGAGTGTATACCTAGCGTTTGAAGGGGGTGCCCGATGGGACACCAAGAATCCCTACAATTCGCTAAACAAAAGATTGACGAGGTTCTACAGGACCTCCCCGGCGCATCACCTAAGGTACCAGCAAGTAAACAGTTAAAGTCTGCACAGTCCTTGATTGACAAGGCCAAGGACAACATTGCCTATGTCCTTGGGCTCCCTACTGCCATCACAGGGGCCTTCGGCTTCCTGTGGAACTCATCTTCTGATGAGGCTGCCCTCCAGTATCAGGTTGATCAGTTAGAAGCCGCTGTAGCCGATCTGAAGGCCGAGAACGACCTTCTTGGGGGAGGGGCCAAGAACTGGTCTCTGAACCCCGCAGACGCCCCCGGTGGCTCTCTGACGGTAATTCTAGTGGCTATGGGTATTGTAGTAATGCTGGGGTTGTTGTTCTGGTACCAAAGCCGACGTAAGCAACGACGGTGAAACGGCTCTCGGCGGTACTCGCCGCCGGGGCACTCCTGTTTGCGGGATGTTCCTCCGGTGGGGTTATTGAGGAAGTTAGTACTTCTACACTGTTTCCAGAGGTGGTAGAAACTACTATCCCCCCAACAACGGTGCCAGATAGCCCATCTCCCACTACTATACCCCTACCCCCTACCACCACCCCACAGGGGGTGGAAGATAGCCCCAGCCCAGAACCCACCCCGGTAGGTCACGCTCTTTCGTTCGCTCCAGAGAATGACTCCTTCTCCTTTGAGAACTTCGGGGGTGGGGAAGCACCTGCTGACCTGACGGTCAACATGGCCCGCCGTCTGTACGGGGACGATCAGGTCTGTTCCGATGTAACAGATAACAAGTGTACGCCGTATCCAGTGATCCTCCAGTTGATGTCGCAGGCCAACAAGTCGATGCGTGGAGGACTGTGTGAGGGGCTGGCGGTTCTTAGCCTGCGCTTGGCGGGGGACTTGGAGACCTTGGCGTCGTTTCAAGGGACGGACACTGTCGCTCAGTTGATCAAGGAGGACCCAGCCCTACTCTCCGAGATTGCTTACTGGTACGTAACACAGTTCGCAACTGAGGTTCAGCAGGAGGCGTCCTCCTATCTGGAGATGTCACCCAAGGAACTTGCTGAAGTGCTGCTGTATGACTTTGCTGAGTCTGAGGCAGGTAACAACCACACTGGCTTCACAATCGGTATCTATTCTTCTTCGGGGGGCCACGCTGTCACTCCTTACCGTGTGTCACAGACCTCCACCGGCTACCGCATCTACATCTATGACTCCAACTGGCCGACTGCCGAGCGCTGGATTGACGTAGACGACGACGGTTGGGTGTACGCCCTTGCCGCCACGAACCCCACCGAGGAGGCCGAGGCATGGTCTGGTGGGACAGGGACTATGGAGTTGACCCCCATGAGCGTTCGTAGCGGGCCGTTCACTTGTGGCTTCTGCCCGCAGGAGGGTACAGCCAAGTCAGGGACCCTTCTCACAGTTGCAGCATCAGGCAGTAAGCAGATGAGCCTAAAGATTGTCACGGAGAGTGGTCAAAGACTGGGGTATTACAACGAAGAGGGGTTTGTCAACGAGATCCCCGGCGCAACATACCGCTACCTGATCTCAGGCCCTTCCACGTCAGACCCAGTGTTGGTGTTCCTGCCGCCAGAGGTGGAGACCTTCACTGCTGATGTTGAAGAGATAGAGGTTCCTGCCCCGGAGGCTGATGCAGAGACCCTCACAGAAGACTCTGGAACAGATGACCCCGAGGTCCCTCCAGAACAGGAACAGGAAGAACCTACACAACAGAAGTTCTCTTTGCTAGTCCTGAACGAAGAAAAGTCAGTGCAGATTGAAGCCACTATAGAAGAGCCCACAGAGGAGGAAGTTGTAGAGGAAGAGGCTCAGTCCCTCATCGCCTTCTCTGAGGAGTCCGTGGAGGTTGCGGAAATTGAGGAAGCCACGGTCGCCATTGCGGTAGATGCTCTGGTGGTTGAGGTGGAACTGGATGAGGGCCAGCAGGTGGAAATGGTGTTCGCAGAAGAGGTGAGCACTACCGAACCTGAGATGTTGGAACTGTCTATTCAGGATGATCAGGGAGAGGTACTGGCCGAGGTCGATGTGGACGTGTCCGTTTACCGAGTGGAGGAAGAACCTACCCCCTCACCAGACGAGCCAGATAGCCCTATTCCAGAAGCCGTGCCCCAGCCTGTCCAAATAGAAATCACCTATGACGAGGAAACAGCAGAGGTGGTGCAGGAAGAAGAGGAAATTGAAGAGTGGGTCGCTTCCGACGCCGAATACTACCAAGCCGTAGCCGAGGATCGCTTGGATGAGGTCCTTGGGGAAACATACGTCGAAGAGATTGAGGAAATAGATGACTGGGAACCGTTGGAGACGGATAATGACTTCGATCTGGTGGAGGTCATACTTAGCGTGGACGCTGAGTATTGGGAGGATGAGCAGTGGGAAGAGGTGGATTATGACGAAGAGTGGTTTGAGGCCGAAGAGGAGGAGTTTTTAGAGTTATTCAATGAAGACATTGAACTAGAAGCAGTACTGGAGTTCGTAGAGGCTACAGAGGTAGACGAGTACTGGGCTGCCGAGGAGGAGCAGCACATACTTGAAGAGTTCGGGGTGGAAGAGTGGAACGAAGAACTTATGGGTCCACCACCTACCGAAACGGTGGACTGGGAGGAGGAGGACTGGGAAGCCTATGACGAGGAGATGGACGCCCTCTGGGAAGAGCAGATGGAAGACCCGGACGCTTGGGAAGAAGAAATCCTTGAGGAACTAGGTGTAGAGGAATGGGACCCCGAGTGGGGGCCGTCACCGACAGAGTCCGCAGAGTGGACCGAGGAAGATTGGGACGCCTACGACGCTGAGATGGAAGCCCAATGGGAAGAGGAAGAGAGTTGGGAGCCCGAAGAGGAATGGACCGGCGAAGACGAAGAATCCCTCATTCTGGAAGAAGAAGGGCTAGAAGAGTGGCCCGAGGATTGGGGTCCTTCTCCCAGTGAGACGTGGGATTGGACAGAAGAGGACTGGAACGCCTACGACACCGAAGAAGCCGAAGAAGCGTTCTTGGAAGAACTGTCTGAACTCACGGACGAGGAACTTGACGAGTGGAACGAATTTGTTATCGAAGAACTAGAAGAAGCGGGAGAATGGACAGCGGAGGACGAAGAAGCATGGATTTTGGAACAGGAAGGCTTAGAAGAGTGGCCCGAGGATTGGGGTCCCTCGCCTAGTGAGTCGTGGGAATGGACTGATGAAGACTGGCAGGAATATGACGAGTCAATGGGGCATGACGATGGGTTAGAGTGGGAGGAGCCCGAGTTAGAAGAGGAATGGGAAGAAGATGAAGAAGCCCCGGAAGATGAAGAATGGGACGAAGGTTGGGAAGAGAGCCCGCCTGAAACTGAAGAAGATTCAGCGACAGAACCGGTCGAAGAAGAACCTGAATCGGAGGATGACACAAGCACAGCGGAGTGGGAGGACCTTCCAGAGGAAGATCCCGCAGAGTGGGACGATCCCGCAGAGTGGGAAGACAGTACCGACGAAGACTGGGCCGAAGACGAATCAGACAGTGAAACCCCCGACGACTGGACCGATACAGGCGAGGAAGAGGAGGTTTTGGCAGAGGAAGACTGGGTAAACCCCTACGAAGACTGCATCGGCACCTCGGCGTGTGAATCTGCTCCGGCTGGCTACGACGACTGGGACGACTACGAAGAGCAGAACGATCCTGACTATGACCCTTATGAGGATTGGGGTGAACCACCAGCCGGATACGCCAACTGGGACGACTTTGAGATGGAGGCCGCAGCGGGGATTGTTGGTGGCGACACAATCGAAGAGTACGTCCCAGAAGCGGAACTGGAAGAGTTCATTGAAGAGGTAATTCCCGAACCCGAACCAGTCGTTTATACCCCTACCATCACCTATTCGTCGTCTACTCAAGACACCCTTGAAATCGTTTCTCAGGCAACAGTCACCGCCCTGACCAGCCAACTGGTCGAAGCCGAGACAACCTCCATTCTCGCCTTGGGCACAGATGGGAACTGGTATTCGACAGCGACAACTGTCACGGAAACAACCAACTCTTATGTCGACACCACCACCGTCGTCACCCGGACCCAGAGCGACACAACAACCTGCACGTTCTACGACGGGACACAAAACGGGTGCTCTACAACGACGGCCTACAGCGACTCGGCAACAACTGTTCTTGTAGGGGAGGCTTACGGACCCGGCACACAGGCCGTGACGACCGTTGCCGACCCTGTTCCTGAATCATGTGATCAGGGTGGCTGGACAGGCATGGGCGACTGGTGCATCGTCCAATCTTCGGGTCGTAATGACCGTGAGACCGTCGGCTTTGTGATCCCCGGCACCACCGGGACAGATCCTCCAGTGCAAATCCGTATCGACGCCGAATCCAACCTCACCTACGCGGGCTGGGGCCAAGGCAACAACCATGACGACGAGCACGGTGACCCCTACATCTTCCTATTCCAAGACAACGACACTGACGTTGGGGAGCATTCGGGTGACACAAGCGAAATCACAATTGGGGTGATGGTTGCATCCAACGACGACGGGGGACGTGATTGCGACGACAACGGCGGTTGGCAAGCCTGTCTGAACCCGCCCAGTGATGCCACCGACCCAGACGAAACGCCGAACGTCACGATGTCAGACGGTACTGCTGTCATCAACAACATCGTGGATGCTTGGGATAGTCGCATCGACAGAGCCTTGAACCCCGGCCACTACGCCGTGCAGGGGGCTACCTACAACACGGCTACTGGCGGCTGGTACCGGTTAACGATTAGAGAAGAGGAGTAATGCTAGGAGATAGCAATGATTGAACGCATTAAAGCGGCACAGCCGCAGACTCACCTAACCAGCACATTCCTTGGTTGCCTCACCGCAATGACCAATGGTGATGTGACAGCCATTACGGGTGATCATTGGGCTAACGCTCTTAGATCAGGTGGGATAACGGCGGTTATTGCAACTGTTGTTGCAGCAGTTGGGCTTCGTGTCAATAAATGGACGCGGGCTGCGTTGTGCGGCGTGTCCACTTTCGGGGTGGAGATGATCGCCCAATCACCGACCTATGGGACCTCAAGGGCTGACATCGCTCAGACCTCGCTGGTCGCAGCGGGCATAGCCACCGTGTTGGCTTTGGTCGCCGGAAGAATGTTTGACAAACTCACAACCTAGGAGAAGTAATGCAACATGATCAAGTAAAGATGAAGGTGTGGATTGACCAAGATTTATGTACTGGTGATGGAATTTGTACTGAGATTTGTCCGTCGGTGTTTGAGATGCACGACGACGGGCTTGCGTATGTCAAGGAGGCCGACTGGCCTACCCTCTATGGGCCAGATGGTAGCCCACGGGGTGAACCCGTTTACAAGATGGCAGAAGGACTAGCACTGGTCCCCGGCGAAGACGTAGAAGCCGCTATCGAAGCAGCCGACGAATGCCCCGGCGAGTGCATCTACATAGAGGTTGAGTGACCACTATACTGTAGGTATGTCCTCCTCTAATCTGTTCCATTACCGTTCCACCGTCGTCCGAGTTGTAGATGGTGACACCATTGATGTCCTCATCGACCTTGGTTTTGACATCTCTCTTAAAGAGAGGATTCGGCTTGTTGGGATCAACACGCCGGAGTCACGGACCCGAGACCTAGAAGAGAAGGCGAGGGGTCTCGCCGCTAAGGACTTCGTGGTTGAGTGGCTTCTCAACGAAGTAGACAACTGTCCCGTCATTGAAACTACGAAAGACAAGGCCGGTAAGTTTGGCCGAATCCTTGGGCGTGTTCTCACTGACGATGGTGTATGCCTGAATGACATTCTGGTCACCGAGGGTCACGCTGTGGTCTACGATGGTGGTAAGCGTTAATACGGGTAGGTTTCTACTGACCAACCACACCCTGCGTAGTGCTACACTAGAAGGGTAGTCATTCGGATCGGTTAAGGAGCACCAGTGGACGCAGACAACATTCAACTCAACCCCCAGACCGTCATCAATGAACTTCAGAACCGCCTTAATGCTTTGCAGGGTGAGAACGTAGTATTGGCGGCGATGGTGACGGAACTTCGCACCGTTCTGGAAGCAAGTCCTGAGGAGCCTTCTGAGGATGCCGAGGCGTAAGGGGGGCTTAGGCCCCAACTGGAAGGGGTTTGACAGTTACCTGACTGAAGAGTTTAAGGCGTCAGTTTCGACCGCCTTGGACCCCCTTTTGGGTACTGGAGACGCTCGTGATGAGTCCACGAACTCTGAAAAGGGGTCTGCTGGTTCTGCCACCTACTCGTTCTCTATAGACCGGGAGAAGGATAGGCAGGAACTTGGACCAGATGATGAGCAGCCAGCCGGATACATCGAACCAGAGATAAACGGCGTACACTTTAATAGTACTCGTGTAGCAGGCTACAGGTACGTGCCTAATGATCCTAACGATTCAACTGACGCTGGGTTGGGTACGATCTTCATGCGCTTTATCAAGCGAGGGGACCAGTACCGGTATGACAATGTGCCCTACGCTGTTTATGCTGCGATGGTCGGGCAAGGGGTTTCTCGGGGAAAGTTCGTTAACAGTACTTTGAATTACTTTCCGTATTCTAAGATCGGCAAGGATGACGGCTCTGCCTTGTTCTTTACATTCTGATGGACTCTGATGGACATTGCCGAACTTCCTGATTGGGTCGGGATATTCATGGACTGGATAGGGCTATTCACTCTAGTGTTTGCTGGGACCGTCGTGATATTGGGATGGTATGGGCTTAAGAAGTAGAATCTTCGGCTACGCACCGTTGGTTTTGGGGTCTTTGATCCTTCCGATTCTCCCATTCGTTAGAGGTTGGCTGCTACTTGCCCTTGTTGGGGCTGGTATCATCTGTTGGTGGCTAGTATTACGAAACACGTTGGATTTGGTGCAGGGAGTGGGGCCTGTGTATTGGCTGACACGCCAGACGACCGTGAAGAGGATCGGTCTACAGGTGTCTTTTATGAGGGAAACGGACTACCCGTGGAGGACGGGACGTGGGGTGCAGGTTGTGGTCCCCTACCGGACCTTTCAGGTTGGGATCTGCAAGCCTTCTGAGCATTACACAAAGGAAGAGGGATTGCTCCATTCATTGGTTGGTAGGAGCCTCCCTGAGAAGCCAGAGGAGATCAGAGAATGGCACTGAAGTTTTGGGGTGACAGTAAGACACACGCCGTTGCTACCTTTGACCGTCCTTCCCGTATCACCAAGATGGGCACGTCGGATCTGAAGGATTGGATGGATCTAGAGATCATGCACCTTGGTGAGGCGTTTGATAGGTGGAGGTATCATTCCTACGGCGGGGACGATGTTAGTGCCAGAGTAGAAATGCTTGCCGCTATGTGGGATGAACTAGCGGAGCGGGACGAATGAGCATTGGGCTGGCTGACCCTGAGGTGGCTGAGGAGTTTGATGAGATTCCAGAGTTGGACATTGATCTTGAACTGGATGAGGCGTCCACGGAGTTTGTCGATGAGTTGGTTAAGAAGTTAGTACTCTTCACAGAGGAGTTCTGTGACGTAGAGTTTTTCCCCTATCAGATACCCATTGCCTACAGGTTTATTGAGTCGATTGTCATTGGAGATGGCGAAGAACTGACTCTCATAGCCACCCGTCAGAGTGGTAAGTCAGAGGTACTGTCAAACGTCATTGCCTCCATGATGGTCATTCTCCCCAAACTGTCCAAGATTTATCCCGTATGGCTGTCCAAGTTCAACAAGGGCTTCTGGTGCGGGGTGTTTGCTCCGACTGAGGATCAGGCTGACACGGTGTTTAGTCGTATCGTCTCCCGGTTGACTAGCGATCATGCCTTGGAGTTCCTCCTTGATCCTGAGATTGATGATAAGGCTTCGTCAGGCGGGGCACGGGGTAAGGGAAAGATTGTTTCGCTGAAGAACTCTGGGTCCCTCTGTCGTATGCAGACGTGTAACCCCAAGGCCAAGATTGAGTCCAAGACATACCATTTCGCCATCGTGGACGAGGCTCAGGAGGCTGATGAGTTTGTTGTTACCAAGTCGATTAAGCCTATGTTGGCATTCAACAATGGGACTATTGCTCTAACTGGTACTGCTACTCGTAATAAGTCGTACTTCTACAAGATGATTCAGTTTAATAAACGTCGTGACATCAACAAGAAGCGCGGACAGCGCACAGCCCATTTTGAGTACGACTGGACGGTAGCGGCTAAGTACAACGAGAACTACGGCAAGTTCATTAGAAAAGAGAAGGTACGGATTGGGGAGGACTCAGATGAGTTTCGCATGTCCTACCTCAACCACTGGATGCTTGAGAAGGGCATGTTCGTCACTGAGGAGCGGTTGGAGCGTTTGTACGACGCCTCAATGCCGTTGGTACCAGAGTGGTGGCGTACTCCTATCGTCGTGGGTATTGACGTGGCTAGGTCCAACGACTCCACCGTTGCTACTGCTGTGTGGGTTGACTGGGATCACCCCGATGGTCTGGGGTTCTTTGAGCACCGTGTCCTGAACTGGCTGGAACTGCATGATACTGACTGGGAGTCCCAGTACTTCAAGATCGTGGACTTCGTGCGGAACTACGACGTTCTCCGTGTAGGAATTGACGCCCAAGGGGTGGGTGGTGCGGTGGCCGAGCGCTTGGCGTTGTTGCTGCCAGACATGGAAGTGATGGGTCTTTCCTCAGATGCAAAGGCCCAGAACGAGCGTTGGGTACACCTGACCGAGTTGATCCAGCGTGACCAACTGGTCATTCCGGGGCACTCAAAGGCCAAGAGGACCCGTCGTTGGAAGAAGTTTAACCAGCAGATGGTGGACCTAGAACGGATCAACCGAGGCCCGTATCTACTTGCTGAAGCCCCTGATGAGCGAGGGGCTTTCGATGACTACCCGGACAGTCTCGCCTTGGCCTGTTGCTTGACAGTACACGATGTTATGCCAACTGTGACCGTTGCTGAAAATCCATTCTTCGTTTAGTGGTATTATAGAGGTCAGGTACCGATACGTAATCCCCGGAGGATTTCATGGCTAATGTAGTAAACCCAACAGTTGCTCCCGCACCGCAGTTCCCAGAGCGTGGACCCGAGGTAGGCAGCCACGGGTTTGAGCGCGTTCTAGGCCCCGATGTGCCAATGCAGCGAGGACCACTTCGGTTTGAAGAGGGTGTCGCCACTGACACTGATGTGCCCAACGACTTTGCCATTGGCGCTCAGGTGGACGTTTCCTCGGCCCCCGGTCGTGCAAACCACAACAACCCGGCGATGTTCTACAAGCCCGCCGAGCAGACGATGGCAGAACGTGCCCACGTCGGCTCTGCCTCATGGATTGAGGCTCCGTCGGTCCTTGGAGAGTTCGTTCAGGGCGTCGTGGCCGGAGATGGAATGCCCAAGTTTGAGCGTTCCTTCAACTCTGGCGCACACATGAACCGACCGAGTGCAGTTCGCGTAGACGACTGATCCCCGTTCACAACTAGGACGGGTACAGGGCCGTGGCTCAATCACAGTATACGATTGCCAGCGGCCAGCAGTTTGGTGCGGTAGTAAAACGCATGGTCAACATGGGTATGCACCTGCCTGACTCTGTAGTAGATAGAGGAATGGACTGGTACCCATCAGTACACGAGATTGTTAAAGGACAGTCACGAGATGCTGGGTTATCTCTATCTCAGGGCTCAGGTATTGTTGCCGCTGTCTCCCCTAACGTAGAGTTTGCTTCTAAGAACATAAAGGCCCTTGAGGAGATAGGAAATCTATCTCCCCAGAACTGGGATGACATCCACAGGAGCGCTTCCCGTAGATTCCCGACGGGGCATAAAGACGCAGGCAAGCAGATGCCACGGCTACCAGAAGTTAAGGCCATGCTGAGTGAGGTAGTACCTTCAATATCTGGGGTGTATGACGATGGATTCGCCAAGGCTCACCGCATTCTGCAAGGGCAGGAGTGGAGGGATGTCCTCACGGCTCCAAAGACCCATTCGTTCGCAGAGAACATTGAGGACCCCAGTTCCACGAAGACTACGGTGGACGGACGGTTTGCAGACGTTATTGCCAACAAGCGGGTACCGTGGAAGGACGAGCGCGGTTTAACGAAGGCTAGGGACGGCAGGGGGCTAACCGGAGTGGGGAGGGGGTCCTACCAACGGGGTGAGTCCCGTTATGACTCTTTTGAGCGGGTGACCGACACCGTGCGGGATCGCTTGGTTGGGAGTGATCCTCGCTTTGCAGGTGCTTCGTCCAAGGACATTCAGGCGACTCTATGGGTTGGGGCTGAGGGGATTGAACGCTCACAACTTACTCAGAAGGGCACGCAAAGGACCGACGGTGAGCGCCGAGAAGGGCAGCCCTATGTGACTCCCAGCGGCCAGCCGTTGGAACGTGACTCACACTTCTGGGATCAAGCATGACCGAAGCATGGGGACTCGTCGTGGCGGCACTGGTCACCGGTACCTTTGGGGTACTGGGAGTGCTCCTACGTAACTTCCGCAGTGAGAACCGTCGGGACCACGCCGATGTCGTCAAGAAACTATCCGTCCTCTCCCGTGCCCTTGATTCAATCAAGGGGTCTGTGGATAAGAATGGTGAGTTGTTGAACGATCACTTGGAGTGGCACAAGGACCCACCCAAGCCCCCTAAAAAGAAGAAGACACCTGCCAAGAAGTGAAGTGCTCACCTGACGGTGTCTTGTCGTGTATTATGAGGAGTAGCAGAAGGAGTACCTGCTTTGGACGCACAACCGGTAACACTCGTGGAAGCCTTGGAGACCCCTCTTCGGAACCCACGCCCCCGCAACTGCTTGTTTGCTCGTGTCAGTAATGGCTTAGAGGCAGACGAACAGGAAGCACTAGCCAAGGCGCTGGACAAGATCAGGTCTGACCACAACAATGGTCAACGTAAGGTCTACTCCACGGCATGGCTGTCAACGGTGCTGACCAGTCAGGGGTACAGCATCTCGGCAGCCACTATCCAGCGCCATCTCCGTGGGTCGTGTGGGTGTTTTGTTGCGGGTGATTACGAGTGAGCACGGCCAGCGAGTTATCAAAGCGTTTGGAAAACGGACCACCTAAGCAGGCTCTGGGCAAACTGGCTGACCTGCTGGATCGTCATAATATAGACTTAGAGGAGATCGGGGACATCAAGAAGGTGTCCCTGTACCAGTCTCTTACGAAGGACGCTGAGGGTGAAGCACAGATTCACGATCTGGTTGGTATCCAGATTTCTCCGTCGTGGGAAGCAGGCCCGGAATGGCCCGTCATACAACCCGGACCCGCAATCAAACTTCCCAAGGGTGCTCCCTCCAAGAAGAAGCAGACAGCGCTAAACACCTGTGTGGTACTGCCCGATATGCAGATCGGGTACTTCCGAGACAAGTCGGGAGAACTTTCCCCCACCCATGACGAGACGGCGATAGCCCTAGCCATAGAAATCCTCAAGGATGTGAAGCCCGATCTGGTCGTGCTAGTGGGGGACAATCTGGATCTGCCGGAACTGGGCAAGTACCGGGTGACCCCCGCCTTCCAGCAGACCACGCAGGCGTCGGTGGATCGGGCGACAGAGATTTGTGCCCAGTTGCGAGCGGCTGCCCCCAACGCAGAGATCAAGTGGCTGGCGGGCAACCACGAAGAGCGGTTGACCAACTTCATGCTGGACAACGCTGCCGCAGCGTTTGGTATTCGCTCGGGTAACAGGCCGGAGAGTTGGCCCGTCCTGAGTGTTCCCAATCTCTGCCGTCTGGATGACTTCGATATTGAGTACCTTTCCGGGTACCCGGCCTCGTGTGTGTGGATCAACGAGCACATCAAGGTGATTCATGGTGATCTAGTTCGTTCTGGTGGCAGCACAGCCCACGCCTATCTCAAGCGTGAGAAGGTGTCCGTACTGTATGGACACATACATCGTAGGGAGTGGGCTGAACAGACCCGTGAGGACTACGACGGACCTCGCACGGTGGTTGCGGCTTCACCGGGGTGTCTCGCTCGGGTAGATGGTGCTGTCCCCTCAACCAAGGGCGGCACTGATCTTGACGGTCGCCCCTTGAAGCGCCACGAGGACTGGCAGCAGGGCCTCTGCGTGGTTCAGTACGAAGAAGGGGACGGCAAGTTCAACCTTGAGATGGTGACGATTCGTGACGGATGGGCCATGTACAGGGACAAGGAGTACTGCTGATAGTGGTACACTGGGGTATGCCCATCGACCCCGAAACCCGTATCGTCACTCCTGACCCTGAAAGGGACATGAGTGGTCCAGCGGTCTATGAGCGCATCAACCCAGACGAGGTCGTTAGGGAGATGCACGAAGAGGGGGGCCTCACGGTCGATCCCCACACCGGTAAACGTCCCGAGAAGGGTGTGTTCGTTTCAATAGCGGGCCACGAGCAGAAACATGAACTTGAGTCATTCGGCAAGGAGCAGTTAGCCGATTATGTCAACTCCCCGGACCATTTGTCCCAACTGACCAGAATACGCAATCTGATTGGAGGCTGGGCAGAGGACGGAGAGGCTTACTTGGATGTCACCCGTACTTTCCGTGAGACCCCTGACGGGTTCACGAGGGCGCGCACCTTTGCCAGACTGAATGACCAGATAGCACTATTCCAACGCTCAAACTTCACCACTGAGTACAACCCCAACCATCCGGTGAACATTGCTCCGGGGCATACCTTGGCTAAGGGCGAGGCTGATAAGTGGGAGGGCAGCAGGGCACCGCTTGGGTCCCGTGAGCCCGTTGTGGAGCGAGAGTCTGACAACCAACTCGGTTGGATGTTCGGCGGTACCTAGATCAACTTGTTGTCGGTCAGGTAGATCGTCACTTCCACAGCCAGCCCGTCAGCGATCTCTTTGAGTTCTGTGTTGTGGTCAACGATCAACTTCTCCAGCGTATCGGAGAGGAACACTTCAAAGCGTTCCTCTAACCATCCGTACTGAAAAATGTGTGATAGATCCGCAGTGATCTTGTCGATAAGTTCCTGATCAGGGTATGTTTCTAGGGGGTCAGTCACTGTTGTACTTGTCGCTCCGGGCATGGTATGCCTCCTTGGTTCCTCTCGGGCATGTATAATGGTAGCCGCTGACCCAGTGGGAAAGCAAATCCTATTTTCCGATCAAGGATCGTTGCATATGATTACGAAGGACCTAGTAGAGCGAGTTCTCGCCACGTTCGTGCAGGCTGCACTCGGAGCGATGACCTCCAACTCCATGTTCGACCTCGGCGTCGATCAGTGGAAGATGATGGCTGGTGCTGGTATCGCCGCCGCCATCTCAGTGCTTAAGGGCGCTTTGGCGACTCAGTTGGGCACCAAAGGAACTGCCTCGCTGGCTGACTGAACTACCTGTACACCAGAAATGGTGTATAGTATTGGGTAGTTGCTACACGTAGTCTGTCCTCGGGTGTGATTCATGGCTGTTGATTTCTGGTCTCCGTCCTATCGGGCTTCAGCCAGTGATCTTACAGTTGCGATCTCGCCCCTCGGCCTAGTTGAACTGGCCGATGAGGAGTTTGAGGTCCACGGCCCACGTCTGAACCGTTATTCGGCAGCGTGGGCGTGGTACCTCGGACATCACTGGGCGTACCGACGAGAGTTCGGTGAGTCCCAGTTCTACCTGAACTATGTCCGCACGATGTCGGACTACATCACGAACTTCTGCTTTGGCAAGGGTTTGCAGTTCCGCACCCCCGAGCAGAACAACGCTATTATTCCCCACCTTCTCAACAAGGTGTGGGAACAGCACAACAACAAGGAACACACCCTGTGGGAGATGGGACAGTTGGCCTCTGTCACGGGTGATTGCTTTGTCAAGGTTGCCTACGAGGAGCCCTATGTGGACCCCGTCGGCATCCCCATTGCGGGTAAGATTCGTATTCTTCCCCTCAATCCTGCACACTGTTTCCCCGAGTACCACCCACATGACAGGACCCGCCTTCTCCGGTTTAAGTTGAAGTACCGGTTCTGGGGCACCGCCTCTGAGGGAACCCGTCAGGTCTACACCTTCACTGAGATTCTCACTGATGAGACAGTAGAGCAGTACATCAATGATGAGTTGGTGGATACCTACCCCAACGCTATTGGTCATATTCCTGTCGTTCACGTTCCCAACACCACTATTTCTTCGTCTCCGTGGGGACAGAGCGATATTTGGGACATCATTCCGCTCAACCGCGAGTTGAACGAGAAGATGTCAGAAGTGTCGGACATCATCAACTACCACGCCGCCCCAGTGACCATCATAACTGGAGCCAAGGCGAGTCAGTTGGAGAGGGGTCCGAAGAAGGTTTGGGCTGGGTTGCCCAAGGATAGCAACGTCTTCAACCTTGAATCCCGAGGGGAGATGTCCGGTGCGCTTGAGTACATTCAGCACATCAAGCGCACTATGCACGAACTCACTGGCGTGCCTGAAACAGCCCTTGGTCAAACCCAGCCCATCTCTAATACCAGTGGTGTAGCCTTGGCTATTCAGTACCAGCCAATGATGAACCGTTATACTATGAAGAAGGTTCACTTCACTAGAGGTTTGCAGAAGATCAATGAATTGGTTATCCGTACTGCTGCTATCTTTGAGCCTCAGTTGCTGGTGTTCGATCCTTCTGTTTCTGAAATGCCGGAGAAGGACAACGCTATTGAACTTGATCCTGCCGATCCTCTCACCTACCAGACAACCGTTCACTGGCCTGACCCATTGCCAGTTGACGTACTGATTACCTTGAACGAGATTCAGGCCAAACTGGCTCTAGGTCTTGAGTCTAAGCGTGGGGCACTCAAGATTCTCGGGGAAGAGTTCCCGAACGAGAAGATGTCTGAGGTGTTTGAGGAGCAGATGGAAGATGCTATGGATACGGGTACGTTGGAGATGTTCAACGCTCAGATCCAGCAGGCTGTCTTTGTCGCCACTGGAATGCTACCCCCCGATGGGGCAGCGCCACCCGGCGGCGCGTCTACCGGAGAAGGCGACGACGGGGTATTCCCCGGCGTTGGCATGTCCGGGGCAGACGCAGGGTTGTTAGACAACTTGGTACAGCGGGCATACGGGGCGAGGTTCGCCCAGCGTCGTATTCCCTCAGAAGAAGAAGCATAAGTAGCATTATTTTAGTTATTAATCGCCAAACCAGAAATGGAGAAAACTAATGGCAGATACGCCAACTGATACTGCTACGCCTGACCTCGTAGTGCTCCCACCCAACAGCGACAAGGCTGACAATACTGAGGTGGCTGAAACTGCTTTTGCAGTGGGTACCGAAGAGTCAGCAACTGCTCGCACGTTCACTGAAGAGGATGTAGAGCGTATTCGTACACAGGAGAAAGACAAGTTGTACAAGCGTCTTGAAGACTCCGATGGACGAGTAAAGACCCTTGAAGATCAACTGACTATTCTGAATCACGAGAGTGAAGAGAACAGGGCAGAGGCTGCACGCTTGGCTAAGGCTGAGTCTGATGCCCTCAGGAAGCGCGAAGAGGAAGAACTGAGCGCCAAGGAACTCATCACCAAGCGTGAGACCGAGTTCGATGAGAAACTCAAGACCGTGGAAACTGAGTGGGAGACGCGCCTCGCCAAGATTGAAGAGGAACGTGCCACTCAGGATGCGATGCTTGAAAAGGAGCGTCGTTACCGTGAGTTGGAGGTTTACCAGCAGCGGCGTATGACCGAAGAAGGGGAATACATTATTCCTGAACTTCGTGATCTAGTCTCCGGTACTACCGAAGAGGAGATCGAAAACTCTATTGCGGTACTAAGAGATCGTAGTAGTGCTATACTTGAATCAATCCAGCAGTCCACTCAACCGAGTGGTCTGCGGGGGTCGCCGGTAACGGCACCCCCTGTTGGGCCAATGGAAACTCAGACGGATCAGCAGCAGACGCTAACTGCGGAGGACATCCGCGACATGCCGATGGAACAGTACATGCAAATGCGGGACAGGCTCCTAAAGGCGCGACCCTCACAAGGTCGCTTTTAACAACATAAACACATAGTCCCCTAACGGAGGAATCCCTAATGGCCCTACCTGCGCCTTCGGGTGGTTCGATTACGACGGCTGCTGACCAGTCGTCGCTAACCGGCTACTCGTCAGATACAGCGCTGACCCCTGCGATTCAGACAATCTGGAGCAAGGAAATCTTGTTTCAGGCTATGCCTGTACTTCGCTTTGAGCAGTTTGCTGTCAAAAAGACGGAACTCGGTGTCATGCCGGGTCTCACCGTCAACTTCATGCGTTACACCAACCTTGGTGTCGATCAGGATGCTGGTGCGACACTGACGGAAGGTACCCGTATGGAGCCTTCGGCCCTTTCGGCCAGCCAGATCCAGATTACTGTTTCTGAGCGTGGTCAGGCTATTTCAGTTACTGAGTTGCTGCTCAACGCTTCGTTCGATGACGTTATGGCGTCGTCGTCCCGTCTCCTTGGCCGTCACATGGCCCAGTCGATGGACATTGAAGCGCGTAACACCCTGTACAAGGCCGGTATCCCGTTCGGTGGCGGTTCGACGGTTGCTCCGTCGCTCACCTTCGGTCGGACCAAGCAGAGTGGTGATCGCACCACGGTTTCGCCATACGATGGCGGTACCATTGGTACAGTGACTGCACCGGGCTACCTCTCACCCACAACCATCAAGGATGCGGTTGAGACACTGGCTGCGGAGAACATTCCGCGACTGGGCGACACCTACGTGTGCTTCGTCCACCCGTCGCAGAGCCGTTCACTGCGTGACTGGCCCGAGTTCATTGAGGTCACGAAGTACGCCGCACCCGGCAACTTCATGCTCGGTGAAATCGGTCGCCTGTACGACGTGGTCTTCATTGAGACCACTCAGGTCACACAGGGTTTGGGTGCAACAACCCTACCGCACTCAGCGTGGGACTCTGACTCCGGTACTGGTGGTGTCCAGCCTCTGGCTACAGCCTACAACGCCATTATGATTGGCGACAACGCTTTCGGTCAGGCCATTGCCCTGCCGGTTGAGTTGCGCGACGGTGGCGTGATCGACTTCGGTCGTGAGCATGGCCTCGCTTGGTATGCCATCTGGGGCTTTGGTGTCATCACCAGCGAGTCCCGAGTCATCATCAACACCCTTGGTGGTGCAATCGCCTAGTTGCGATTTACTATAGTGTTGTGGGGGGCTGGGGCCTACGAGCCCCGCCCCCCTGCTACACGCCCGTCGGAAAGGTTTATACAACATGGCTGATGAAATCGAAGTAGAAGAAGTAGCACCAAAGGCACCACCGAAGAAGGCCACGGCTAAGAAAGCCCCGGCCAAGAAGGCCCCGGCCAAGAAGACCCGTGCTCGGAATGAAGACGGCCACTTTGTAGCCGACGACCCCAGCACTCCTGACGTGAACGAGGCTTACGTTCAGGAGGTCGAAGAGCCGGTTGCAGAGGTGGTTGCAGAAACCGTTACCGTAGAGGCTGAGACGCATCGTGCTCGCATCAAGGGAACTTGGCGCATGTACTTCTCTGGACAGCCCTACGACTTTACCGATGGGGAGTACTATGATCTCCCACCAGACTTGTATAACTACCTGCGTGGGAGCGGAAACATCTACGACACTCTCTCATGAGGTAGATTATGGCCTTCACGGTCCCCAACCGCCCCGACGGGGTAGCACAAGATCAAGCAGAACCGGATAAGGGTGACTTTCAGACTCTGGGATACCAGAAGTCGGGGGTCCTCACCGGGGGGGCCACTACGAGGTCGGCTGCCAATACCGTCACCGTTGCAGCCATCACTGGCTACCTTAACGGTGAGTACTTCAGCGTCTCATCTGACACTGTCCTGTCTATAACTGCTCCCCCTTCTGGGAGTGCCAAGTTCGTCCTGATCCTTGTTCAGAAGTCGGGCAGTACCTTCAGTGTGTACGCCCATCAAGGCACTGCTGGCAACAACGGGCAGAGTGCTACCAACGCCCGGTTCCCCGACGATTCAGACGTTGACTATACAGCGAAGATGCTCATTGCTTCGGTGTACTACGCTAGTGGTGACACCGACATCAGCGCTTCGTCCATTGTGGACAAGCGTGTATTCGTTCTTCCTCAGGCCAACCCGACTGCGGTATCATCTGCGCCGGGGTCTACTGACGGCACCATCGGTGAGATCAGGATTGATTCCAGTATCACACCCGCTGACGGTCAGTCCATTGTCTGGATCAAGACGGACGCCACTACGTGGACCAACCTAGGTAAGTACTCATCCACAGCCGCTGCTGCTGGGGCCACTGGCGCACAGGGCAACCAAGGCCAGCAAGGCACTACGGGAGCCACAGGAGCCACAGGTGGACAAGGACCACAGGGGCCTCAGGGGCCTCAGGGTCCGAAGGGTGACAAGGGTGACCCCGGAAGTGGTGGCTCATACACCCATCCATCACAGACCCTGACCCTTGCAGGGGATGTCACCGGCTCGGTGTCCTTCTCTGACGGAACGATTCCTACCCTGAATACCAGCGTGGCTGCGGGTACCTACGTACCCCTGTCCGGCAATGTGTCCATTACTGGACAACTCATCACTGCCAACCTCATGCCTACTTCGTCAAATGCCAACCGTCAGATTGGGTCGGTGTACATGACGTATAAGAAGATTGTACTCACGGACAATCCGGTGGTAATGTCTGACCGTGCATTGAAGGAGCGCTTTGAGGCGTCTCCCGGCCTCTCCTTCGTGGAGGCTCTTACTCCTAAGTCCTACGTTCTCAAGAATGACCCCAAGAAGGTGCATTGGGGATTCGTTGCTCAGGATGTGGAAGATGTCTGCACCCAGCATGGGGTTTCCGAGGCCGCAGTATACGAGAAGCCCGAGGATGGCCGTGGGGGTCACATGGCCCTGACCTACGGAGAGTTCACGGCCCCTATTGTCAAGGCCATTCAGGAATTGACTGAACGGTTGGAGGCCCTAGAGAATGGCTGACCTTCCGAAGCCGGATAATACCTATACTAACGTACACGTAACATCAGTTCGTCGCATTACACCTGCTCGCGTTAGCGATCAGTTTCCCGCCCTAAACCAACCGTGTCAGGACTCCGTACCCGGAACAGACTCTTCCAGTTAGTAGTACAATGGGGCTATGGCTGCGCTGACTGACGTTGAAACCACAGCGAGGAACTACCTGAGGGATTTCCCTCGGTTCTTTCAGTTGGATTTTGATGCCACGGGACGCACCTTTGACCTTGGTCATCCCAACATTGACTCAACGAAATTGTGGATAGCAACTTATGTTAGTGGCACGACGACGGAACTTACTACTAGTCAGTATTCTCTTGACGACCGCAACGGTCTCCTTCGCTTGGCTGCGGCACAAGCATCGGGTACCAAACTACTTGTAGAGGGGTACCACTTTGAGTGGCTCCTCCCCGCAGACCTGACCTTCTATGCCAGACTGGCCCTGAACCAGCACATGCACAATCTGGACATGGACAAGGAGCAGTTGTCGGCGGTAGTCAAGGATGTTATTGGTATTGACGCCATGATTGAGTCTCTATGGGGACTTATGACTGAGTACAGCAGGGACATCGACGTTACTACCTCTGAAGCCGTCCATATCCCTGCTTCCCAGCGTTTCCGCATGATTCAGCAACTGTTGACGTATTGGACCGCAGAGTATGAGAAGAAGGCCCGTGCCCTCAACATAGGTCTGGATCGTATTGAGGTCTTCAATCTGCGTCGTACCTCCCGCACCACCAACAGGCTGGTACCGGTTCAGAAGTCCCGTGAGTTGGGTGACTACGGCCCGATTGAGAGGATCTACTCACCGATTGACGACGGGGAGATCGTCATTGCTGAGGAGCAGGACGATCTACGCACCGACGTATTCATCGACGGTGATCCCCCTGAAGGGTATGTCTCTGGCGTTAGGTATCTCTAATGACTAACGTGCGTCGTGAGGCAGACCACATCTGGGACTCCTACCGTAGGTACCACCGTGAAACTGGGGAGATGGTTGTCTGGTACGAGTTGCAGCCGTTCGGGTCTACAGCAGCCACGGACAGCCTGTACGACGATGTGTACGACGAGGGCCTGTCCTCCACAGGTGGTTTGCGTTATCAGGACGGGATTGTTGTTCCAGTAGTACAAATACAGGAGACTGAGGACACCAAGAGGTCTCAGGCAGACGGTCGACTCGTGGTACAGACAGCCATTGGAGTGGCGTCTGTGAAGGACATGAGAGATGCAGGTATTAGTGACGTTAATGAGTACCGCACACACCTCAATGATATGTTCTTCTACGAAGGAAGGTTCTATTCCGTTACGGCTTACAGGGCTCGCGGTAGGGCTAAAGACGATGTGATCATTGGGTTTGAGGGTGTTGAGCGGTACTTGGATCAGGAGTTTGCTTTCGACCCCGGTCCCACCAGAATAACTACAAACGACTACGCTTGGCCCGCTACTCTACCTGCCTAAATGGTGTATCATTAGTACAGGTCTTAGCGAGCGCTAGGTCCTCCCAGATGCCCAGAGTACGTAAGGAGAGCGTATGGCTCAGTTTAATGACCCATTCTCCACGAACTCTGGTCCCACCTACGGACCTAGTTTGGTGGACGGCACCCCAGCAGTACTACAGTATACTGAGGCTATATTCAGGTCTCTCCCTGTCACCTATTTCCTTGCTGTCAACGCTGCCCTAGACGAGCACGTAGAGGATACTCGTAAGAAGTTGGAGCATGATCACGAGTATAGTGTTCTCTCTGATTACTATGATGTATCAGGGGTAGTTACAGACGACGGAATCGAACTGGAGTTCGGGTTCTTTGGAGCCCCCAGCAACTTGGAGGGGTTGGTCTCTCGTCTTGAGTACGGGGACGCAACTCATCCCCCACGAGGCTTTGTACGTCGTACTGTTTACAAGGATTTTGACGATATTGCTGCTGACATCAACACCAAGACTAACGTAGCACTAGCCACGGAGGGGGAATATGCCTGATCGCTCCGGGTTCCTGCTTGCTGAGGATCAGGCCCTGAAGACCAAGTTCTCTGGTATCCAGTTGGTTGACGACCGAGACAGTACTCGTGATGTGTCCGTGTTCTTCCGGTACCCCGAGGGGGAAACTGAGAAGAAGTATCCGTTCATCACGTTGGAGATGCTGGACATCAATCACGCCACTGTGCGTCAGCACTCCGAGCAGAACATCTACTCGTATGTGTCTGATAGCCCCCCATCGGGGCAGCCATCCGGCCACTACAGCACTAATGGTCCAGCCTCCTTCGCCTATTGGCCCAATACCACCACTGACGTGAGTACTCTGACGTTGGCTGGTAATAACGCTGGAACCATGCCATTTGTTACCGCCTTGGAGCATATTCCTGTTGACCTGCTGTATCAGGTCACCACGTTTACTCGCTCGGCGCTACACGACCGTGCTCTGCAATCCCACATCATTACTAAGGTTGCCCCGTTTAGACGGGGTTACCTTGATATTGGTATAGACGGCACCCAGCGCCACATGGCACTGCTGGATTGGCGTAGTGCAGACATGGTTGACGAAGAAGCCGGATTCAAGAAACGTATTTTCAGAAAGGTCTACACACTCTCAATCACGTCGGAGATACCAGCAAGTGCTTTGACAGGTGTCGGTCAGGTAACCGCACCCGCCGAGATCGCTGTCAAAGACAAGATCACGTTGGACGTTCTGTTGTGATATTCGTAACCCACTGTATTAAGGAGTAAGTTATGCCAGCCTATTCACGCCCCGGCGTGTACGTTAACGAGGCCCCTCTCAAGGCCATCGTTGAAAACCGCCCCGGTAGGACAACCGCAACATTTGTTGGCACGTCCACACGGGGACCAATCGGTAAGCCCGTTCTGATCAACTCATGGAACTCATTTGTGAGCGTGTTCGGAGACATCAATGCTTCGTATGAACTGGGATACTCTGTTTACCAGTTCTTCTCTAATGGTGGCGTGGAGTGCTACGTGTCTCGTGTGCTGACTACCAGCAGTACTGTTAACACTGCTTCGTCTCTCGCTCTGACCCACGGCAGCAGCCAGTCGCTGTTCACCGCTACGTCTAAGTTGCAGGGAGTTGACGGTAACAACGTCACGATCCATTGCACTAAGAACGCCAGCAACCCGGATTCCAGCACCACTGGGGGTTCAGGCATCCTTGATGTTGTTGTCAAGTATAAGGGTGTTACCAAGGAGACCTTCGTCGGTCTCACCTTTGACAACAGCACGGGGGCTACTTCAGCCACGATAGTTGTCAACGACGCTGTCACGGGGTCTCAGTACATTACGGTGTCGGCACAGTCACATGATTCCAACGTCACTGGCGCTAAGTTCAACACCGCCTTCGCCTCTGAGGTTGCCTACACCCTCGCGGGAGGAGCCACAGGTGGGACGGCAGCGAAGGCCACGGGCTATGTCCGAGGCACTACCGCAGGAACTACCGCCAATCACTTTCTCCTGACCGCCGAGAACTCTGGTGCATGGGGAAGCGACCTGACCGTTGAGGTCTCGGCTGGTGATGAATCGGCTAGTGCCACCACCTATGGCACATTCACGATGATCGTTAAGTTGGCTGGGGCTGAGAAGGAACGGTGGACTGAAGTCTCTCTTGACTCCACCAACGCCCGATACGTCCTGAGCCTGCTGAACAACTATTCAGATTATCTGAGGGTGTCCAACGTGGCTGCCCCCACTAAGGCCACCAACACGGCGGTTTCTGCTGGTACCTACTCTCTAGTAGGTGGTTCTGACGGTACGGCTGCCTTGGCTGCTGACTACAACACGTCTCTTGGCTACCTTGATCAGGTCACAGGTGATCTGGTTATCAACCTGCCGGGGGTAAGCGACTCTACGTCTGTGAACTTCGCCTTGGCGTATGCAGAGACACGGGGTACCGGATTCATTATCATCGACCCGGATACAACGGTTACGACTGCTGCTGCGGCTGTTACCGCAGTATCGCCGTACTCCAACAGTGGCTATGGGGCGGTGTACTACCCCGGCGCTACTATGAGTGACCCCACGAAGACGGGACCAGCCGCTCTGCGTACTGCTCCTCTAGGTGGGGCTGTCATGGCGATCTACGGTAAAGCGGAGCGTATGCACTCGGTGGCTAAGGCTCCCGCTGGCTTTACGCTAGAACTAGCCAACGTGTTTGGCTTGGTTGCCAACTTCACCGAGGCCGAAGAGGGCACGCTGTATGATTCAAACATCAACCCCGTTCGGTTGGTACCGGGTACCGGAGCCATCGTAAACGGTACTCGTACTCTGGCACCAACGGCTCCTGCGAAGTACATTCCTATTCGTAGGACGCTCAACTATGTGAAGGCTCGTGCGAAGACCCTCACGGAGTTTGCCGTCTTTGAGCCCAACGATGTCAACTTGAGGCAGAAGGTGGTCACCATCCTTCAGCAGGAACTAAGGAACCTGTGGTCTAAGGGTGGATTGAAGGGCGCAAACGAAACTCAGGCGTTCTACGTGACCTGCAACGCCTCAAACAACACAGCGTCAACCATCGGTAACGGTGAGTTGCACGTAGAAGTCGGACTGGCCCTCCAGTACCCGGCTGAGTACATCATCGTAAATGTCAGCCAGTGGACTGGCGGCGCAAACGCCGTAGAGATTCTCTAGGAGGAGAAATAAATGCCAGTTATCCGTACAGACCCTTTGCGGAACTTTAAGTTTCGTGTGCAAATCGTTCCACAGCCCGATAGTGGGCTCGTGGGTATGGCGGCATCTATTGGAAATCTAGGGTTCGCCCAGATGTCTGGTATTGCTGTCACCAATGAGGTAATCCCATATCGGGAAGGTGGGATGAATACCCACCCACACAAGATGGTCGGACAGTCGGACTTTGCTCCGGTGTCCTTGGCCCGTGGTGTGTTCCCTGACAGTGGAGGCAAGTCCCTGAGCAAGTGGCAGGAGTTCATGCACACTTGGCAGGGAGGCCAGTCCGGTGGAGCGGACCCCAGTGAGCGTGGCGGTAACGAACGTAACTCAGAGTACCGCTGCACTATCAACGTGTGGGTGTATGACCACCCAGTCACGTCTGGAAACTACCAGTACAACACGGACCCGTCGGCAGGAGTAGCAGGAGTAGACCTTCCTCCGAAACTTGGCATCACCTTGTACAACGCATGGCCCGGATCGTTTTCCATTAGTGACCTCAATGCTGGTGACAACGGAATCCTGATTCAGCAGTTGCAGTTGCATCACGAGGGGTTCTCCATGCAGTGGGGCTCTGATATTCCAGCACAGTAAAAGCAGTAACCGTCCTAGTTAGGAGTGAACAATGAGTTTGAGTTTGGCCGCACAGGCTGACGAAGTAAACGAGGCCATCCATGACGAGCCTCCTGAGGTAGGTGAGGCAGCACCAACGACTGTCTCCCTCCTGCGTGGGCTTATAGATCCAGAGTCTGGTGAGTGGCAACAGACAGCGACAGTTCGGGAGATGACAGGAGAGGACGAGGAAGAGTTGGCAAGACTAAGCAACATAGACGACCTCACCTACGCTGATTATACTTCTGCTCTGCTACGACGATCAGTCGTGTCGATAGGGACCCAGACAGTCAAGGATAATCCAGACACCTTAGATAACTTGATCATTGGTGACCGAGACCTCCTGTTTCTGGGGGTGGTCAAGGCCACCTACGGCAACGTCCGTTCCTTTTCGGTTAACTGCGGGGCTTGTAAGAAGTCCAATGACGTGCAGGTAAATCTGGATGACGACTTCCCGGTTACTTCTGCGAAGGCATCTCTCACTGAGCCACGGGTAGTCACCCTCAAGAACGGTACCGAGGTGAAGATCAAGTACCTCACCGGCAAGGATGCTCAGGTCATTGCAGAGTCTGCCAACAGCACAGCCGAGCAGCACACTGCCATTGTTGCCCGTGCCGTTGTATGGGATGACGACAGGTCTAGTGCTGTCAAGACACAGTGGTCAAAGGCCCTGTCCCTGTCTGATCGTAAATTGATCATCAACACCGTGCTGGACGACCAGCCCGGTCCTACTTTGGAGGAGGTGGAAGCCCCGTGCGGACATTGTGACGAGAAGATCACGATGTTACTGGATTGGGCCTCCCTTTTATTCGGTTAACTTGACACACGTTTACTGGGAATACGACAGCATCGCTCAGGGGTACCCCGGCTATTCCCTTAATGACATACGTACTATGTCAGTTAGACAGCGGTCCTTCTGGACCGAGATGTCTAAGTGGAGGGCCACGTAATGGCTAATGGTGATCGACAAGACGACGAGGCCCAGCGGACCCTTGGGCAGTTGGGCAGGGCTGTTACTAACATTAAAGAACGTCTCAAGTTCGATGAGGATGGTGTAAAGAAGTTCACGAAGGTCTTTGAGGGGTTCACTACTGAACTAGAGAAGACCGATAAGCAGATGAAGGGGCTGGTCAAGACAGCCCGAGAACTTAAAGGTGTCTTCGATAAGACCAAAGCGCCCGATTTGGCCGGTGCCGGTGGGGTTGGTAGGACCGACGCTGGGGGTGTATCCAGCAACGGTAACTTCCTAAGGACCGGAATGCAGTACGGGGCTATGAATATACTTGGGGCTCCGGGGATGGGCGCAGCATCTCTTGTAGCCGGAGCCGCCGCTACAGGAGTCAGGGCTACACAAGCAGCGTGGGGCTATGCGGGTAGGCAACTTGAGGACAACGCTCCCTACTCCCTGACCGCTGACCGCACGGGCCTGTTGATGCGGCAGATGTACGGCGGTACTCAACTGGACTACCAGAGCAGGTGGCGTCAGCCTCTAACTGGTGGACTCATTGGGGGTGCTGGTGTTGAGCAGATGCTGAAACTCCAGACCACTATGGGCATCAATCCCACGTCCATGCTTCGTGGGGTTGAGGGCATCCGAGTGGCCTCTGGCTTTGGGTACACCACAGAAGACGCCACGAAGATGATCACTGCGTTGGCACAGCCGGGATCGGCAAACTTGATGACCATGATGTTGGGTGGAGGTCTTTACGCTCCGGGGGGCAAGGCCAGAGACCCTATGGACGTGGTTCGCAATGTGGTTCAGCGTATGGGTTTGACCAATGAAGCGATGGTGGAGGGGGCACTCCAGCCGGGGTCAATGATGCGTGCCAACCTGTCTCGCACTGGCTTGCCTGAGGACATGCAGGACTTGGTCATTCAGTACGCTCAGTCTAACCTACAGTACAAGGAACGTGGGGGGCGTGGGATGTACGACCCGTCAAATGAGCGTCATCGCCAGATGATGGGTATTGACGAGTCTTACGCTATGGAAGAACAGCGTACTCGCATGTCAGACGTACAACGTAATGAGAAGTTCTACCGTCGTCAGGTCGACAACTTCGCCCAACTGGAGCGCAACACACAGGGCCTGATTGAGAAGTTCCAGATGCTGGATGAGGTTCTCAGCCCACTCATTGGTCTCCGGGGCAACCTTACGAACAAATGGTGGCTGCGGCTGCTGGGTAAGATCCCCGGTATCCCCAATCTAGGGGATAGCGAGCATCTAGGGGATAGCGAGCATCTGCGCGACGCTGGTATGAACAGTGGGTTTGCTGCAAACCTGCGAAGCCTGAAGGCAGCAGCAGATAGGGATGGTGTGCCTCTGTCACTGTCCAGCGGTACTAGGGATTCTGCCAAGCAGGAGATGCTATTCCGATCCCGCCATACCCCGGTGGGGGACGTGGAATGGGCAGGTCAGACGTGGAAACTGAATCCGGGGGCCTCTCCTGCGGCACCTCCCGGCAGGTCCCTCCATGAGTTTGGATACGCTGCTGATCTAGGACCCCCTGAGTCCTACGAGTGGATTATGGCGAACGCTGCGGAGCACGGACTGCGGCATGGCGGGTCATTTGGTGAACCGTGGCATGTTGCCCCAGTCAACATCACCAGCGTTTCACAGGTTAGGGGTGGCAATACCAGCAGCACGGCGTCTATACCGAGCACGGCGTCTATACCGAGGACAGCGTCTACACAGAGGACAGCGTCTTCCGGTTCCCACCCGTGGTTATCCTACCTAGCCATGTTGGATGACGTTGGGCGTGCTGAATGGGCCACCAAGTTGGGATTAGCACGAGACCCGGCAACCCGAGGAATGTCCTCTGTTACGGCAGGACAGTCCGGTTTATCAACTATTATCCCGCCAAGACAGCCTGCTGCTGGCGACGGAGGTTACGGAACTTCTGTGGTCATCTCCCCCACGATCAACCTGCTTGGTTCAAGCAACACCGCTGCTGACGCAGACGCTCTCGCCAACAGGGTCGTTCACATGATTGAGTCTTCTGAAGCCGTCCGGTCGTTGAGGAGGTCATAATGACTAGCCCCGTCGCGTCGTCATACACACGAGGAATAGACCCTTCGCACGCTGCTTACACCCATCCTAAGATAAAGAATCCTAAGTTCGATCAGTACCCAAAGTACCTACCCGGTGACAACTTCATCCAGCGTGGGTACATGCGAGTCTTGGGGGAGAACTTTGAGGCTACAGGTGATGACCTTAGGGAGTCTGACGTTGTAAGTGCGGCAGCACGTCAACTAGGGGCTAAGTTGAACTTCCAGTTCAACCCCAACAACCTCACTAGAGCAGTGCAGGCCCGTACCGACACACAGTTGTGGATCAACCAGTCCCCGAGTCAGTTGCTCATGCCGGGTATCGGTGATATGTCCTTCAGTTGGCAGATGCTCTTTAACCGTGAGGCTGAGGTACAGAATAATCCTGTAGGCAACTCTCGCACAGCAGCGTACTGGTTGGAACAGGACGACTTTAGCGATCTTGCGATGGAACTTAAAAAGCACGGCACGGACGCACCAGAAGTAGCAGCACGGGTAGGTGTTCTGGCTGACATCATGGTGTTGGACCGTATAACAGGTCAGAAGTTGTCGCCTGAAGCATACGAGTACTCTAAGGCGTATGCACAAGCAATGGGGCTTAGGGATCTTGGGGATGACACCGAAGAGCCGGATGAAAATGCAGTAACTATCGCAAACCTTACGGGTGAGGATCAAGCGTCGCTACTAAGCGCCAACATGAACAACTCTGCCTTCCTGATCCCCAATCCTATACGTGTGGTGTTCTCCGAGAACTTCATGGTGGACGGGTACGTGAACAGTGTGACTGTCTCTCTTCAGAAGTTCTCCCCCGAGATGGTGCCTACGGTGGCAACCGTGGACATCTCCATGCACGCCATCTATCAGGGGTTCACACGTAAGACCACTGTGTTCACTGAACTCGCACGTCTCATGGCTGATGCTCCTGATTCTCCGAGTATTAATCCGGTGGGTGAGGACATCCGCAGAGCAGCAGACGATGAAAACGATGACACCCATGCCCTACAGGACTTTGGGTACGACAAGCCCGGTCGGCTCTTCACTGGTTTCGATCACAGCCCCAAGGATACAGGGGAATGGAGTCCTTCTTGGGGGCCATTTCATTTCGGTACGTGGCCCACAGGTCTAGGCGACCCTGCGACGCACTTGATTGACCATAGGATTGCTGAAGGGGGTAGAACTTCCAATAACTCCCAACTTTGTCAAATCGGCAACGACGGTGATACGGCTCTAACTTACGCTTTCGCCAGCGCTTTCCAAGAGTCTGCTATTGGTCGACACTTGGTCTTCCATTCTGGAGGCCCAGATGCAAAGAAGAATCGTGACCAGAACTGGAGTCTTCTTAGGGACAGACTATCCGGGGATTACTGGGTTGGCTTTGTGTTGAGAGCACGCCTGAGGGCTAGGGGTAGTGACGACGATGCAAAGTTAGCCAACCTCAAGAAACTGTGGGAAGACGGGAATGAAGACGGGTTTACCAACTACGTCAAGACGCATCACTTCTTTGGTGGGTGGTCAAAGGAACGACGGCAACAACTGTTTGCTGTAGGCATTGACAATATGTCCACCCGAGACGGTGCTTATGTTCCTGTACGAGGCGCTCGGGATGGAACGAGCCAGCGCGGTTTCCTGTTAGAGACAGCGGGCCAGACGGCTGGATTCTTTACCCGCTCGTTTCCTATTGTAGAAATAGACACTCACGAAGGTTACTATGGAGATGAGTTCTACCGAGTACGGGGAAGTTTTACGTCCTCCGAAATCCAGTACGACCTAAATGATGGACGTAGTGTTGATGACTCAAGAGGCTGGATGTGGGTGGATGGGCGTGATCCGATCAAGGCTGTTGAGTTTAAGTACAACTTGGCTGAGGGGTTCTACTCACCTCTAGCGGTGGGATCATCACCGCTTCCAGCCACCATCACGCTGACGGGCGACCCTGCTGCCGATCCAGAAGTTCCTGACATTGTGTTTGACGTTGAGTATCAGTGGGCCACGACCTTCCGGGTGGTCACCTTTCTGGACCACGCCACTACAGGTGAGCCACTACCCATTTCTGATACAGGTGTCATCTGGATTTACGGAAGGAAAGGTACCTCAAACATTATTAAGGACATAGCGAAAGACGCGAACAGACAGACCCCTATCAAGAAGAGCATCCAAGGCGAACTGGGTGACGGCATTGTGGCGGCTATGAAGGACGGGTATTGGATCACGGGAGACGATCTGGACAAAGAACTCTACTTTGATGCTTTGCACGATTATTCCGGCTTGGACTCTTCAGCAGTCAACACCAGACAGTACGCCGTGTCAACGAATCCAGATGTTGATGACAACCCACGGCTGGGGGGCATGAGCATCAGTAAGGACGGGGTGTACCAGAATATGTCCCCGTCGGGAAGGTAGTTATGCCTCTTAGCCCAACGTCTAGGTATTCCTTGGGAACTGATGACGACGGAAGGGCCGTGACCCGGAGAAAGTCTGCTGGTTCTTCTCACTACACAGTTATTACTACGGTGAGTAACCAGACGTTTGAAGAACTAGCAGCGACTCACTTGGGAGACCCACAACTGTACTGGCGCATTGCTGGGGTGAATCCGCATGTGCCGTACCCGGATGAGATTCCTGTAGGTACACGTCTGCGTATTCCACGGGTGTAAGTGCAGTGCCTACCGTTAGTACTGTACGTCAGCCAACAGCAGTATCACACAGTGTTTCTGTTGAGATAGATGGGGGCAGCACTGACCTCTATAGTTCGGTGGAGAGGGTTGACATCAGCCTACGCCAGAATGAGCACGATCTGGCGACCATCATTCTGGCGGGGATTCCCGCTGTGTCTGTCACGGACTACGTAGACCGCCCGGTGCTGGTTCGTATGAATGTGCCCTATGGGGAGGGTTTCACGTTCACCGGCTCTATCAACCACATAGAGCCAACACACAAGGCTAGGGATGGCCGAGTGGAGGGGGGCCTACTACAGGAAGCGAAACTCGTCTGCCTTGGGGCCAGTTCAGCCATGCGTGGGGTGAAGGCCCGCATGTGGAAGGACTTTACCATCAAGGACATGGTTGAGGAGATGTCGGTTGACTACAAGTTTTCCTACTCCTGTCCTGACACCGCCCCCACTATTCCCAGCATGTCCCAGCGAGGTCTGTCAGACTGGGAGGCCCTGACCAAAGCGTGCGTCCAGTCAGGACTGGCTGTGAATGTACACGGTACAGAAATCCATGTATGGAATCCCCTGACTGCCCTACAGCACGGGGCTCCTTCGGGGGTTCTCCAGAGTGTTAGCACCGCAGGCGGGACAGAAAGCGCTCCCGGCAGGATCATGGAGTTCTCAGGTAAGTTCGGGTCGGCCCATGCCTACGGTGACATTAACTCTGAGAAGATGTCCATACTGGACGAACACGGTAAGTTGCTCACTGCGGAGACGACAGACCTGCTGGGCGCTGAGCCTGTCGCTGGTACTGCTGTAACCTCAACATTGACAGACGTTATTCCGGTTGAAGCAGTTTCTCTCTCTGATGCCAGACGTAAGTTGAATGCCACTCGCGCCTACTCGTCTGCCTACGTTGCCAAGGTCACCACCGTCGGGGTCGCTGGACCTATGCCGGGGAGTCCCATAGCCATCGACGGCTTCAACAGTGAGTTCGATGGGCTATGGTTGGTGCGAGGTGTTGAGATGAAGACCAATCGTGGTCACTTTCTGACCGAGTGGGACCTGAGCAGGAGTACCAAGGGAAGCGACATCCGTCAGTCAACCACTCTGGACACGTACCAGCCAGCACCACATCCAAAGTTGGAGTCGGGGGCATGGCGGTCGTCAACGAGGAGGGCGAATGTCTACTCATCAGTCTGACGCCCTGTACTCGTCCTTCTCCCAGATACACCGGGCCATTGTCCAGTACTCCAGTACTGCTACAGGTGAGATACAGGTAATCATCCCCTCAGTGACGGGGAACGACACCACGGTCCCCATCTCCTTCTTCGGCAGGAAGGAGCACCCGTTTGAGAACGACTGGGTGGTCCCCAACATCGGGGACACCATCATCGTCTGTCGTGAGGATGAGGACTACACCAACACGTTCTGGATCAACACCACCTACAACCCGGTGCGGGCCGACGTAGGCGAGGCCAACCCTACGTCCTATCACTTCGGTCCCCACGGCTCCACCACTGGGGCCTTCACCCTCATTGACTACGCAGCCACCCCGGCCTCTTCCGGCCTGTTCATGGGCTCAGTCAACATGGGGTACTACAACGCTACTGCCAGTGAGTGGCGTACCTACATGGACTACAACGGGAACTTCTACTTGAGGGGTAGTGGTACCAATGCCTTGACATGGAACGGCTCAACTTTGGCGGTGTCCGGGGCCATCACTGCTAGTACTATTGAGATCGGTGCAAACGACACCATTCTCAAGGTGGACACGGCAGGGAACCTGTCCATCGGCCACGACACTCCTTCTTCAGCCCCCTTCCAAGTGAGCAACGCTGGTGCAGTGATTGCCTCAAACCTCACCATTACTGGTGGTGAGATCACGGGGTTGAACAGTACTGGTATCAGTATCAACGGGGGAGTCTTTGCGGTAACCAGCGCTGGTGCCCTGACCGCTACCAATGCCACCATTACCGGGGCCATCACAGCCACGTCGGGGACGTTCACGGGGACGGTCAACGCTAATGCAGGTGCCTTCTCAGGAACCATTAATGCTACAGGTACCATTAGTGGTGGGACTATCACTGGTGCTGCTATCACTGCTGGGACCATCAACGTACCTGCGAGCAATCCCAAGTTCTCAGTAGCCGCTACTGGTGTTATCACAGCAGTAGATGGCATCTTCTCTGGGGCACTTAGTGCGGGAACGATCACTGGTGACTGGGAGATAACCACTGGTGAACTGAAGATCGCCGCTACTACTGACACCAGTACTATGCTCACGTTGAAGAACGACGGAACCAACGCAATGTTGGTAGCCGATGTGGCGGGTCAGTCCCTACCCGGCTATGTCCTCATCAACAAGGCGTCTGACCATTCCAATCTTCAGTTACTGGCACCCGCCATGACAGGGTCCACTCGTCCCGGTATGACCATCAAGCATTACACCGGGGGTGGTTCCTACGTCAACATAGGAACTGACGACAGCGACCCACAGATCCTTCTACAGGATACAGGGACTGGTACCGCCACCATTACATCTACTGACATCAATCTAAACGCTAGTGGTGTGCTCTACCTTAGGGCTCCGCAGATTTCTCTGGCTACAGCCAACACTGACCATGTGTTTGTGGACTACAACGGCATCTACTTTGGTGACGACCAGCCTGCTGCTACAGCCCACAGGTTGTACCGCAACGGTAACGACCTGCACTGGAATGGTAGTGCTGTTGGTGGTAGTAGCGGCACAGTAACTTCGGTAGCGACCTCTGGAGCGATTACGGGGGGGACAATAACTACGAGTGGCACCATCTCCCACTCAACTGCCGCTGGGTATAATCACGTACCTGCTGGGGGTAGTAGCGGACAGGTACTGAAGTACAGTTCCGCTGGTACGGCAGCATGGGGAACGGATAACGATACTACATATAGTGCTGGCACGGGTATGAGTTTGTCTGGCACTACCTTTAACTGTACTGTTACAGACACCAACACCACCTATAGTGCTGGAAACGGCATCTTTCTATCCGGTACCACGTTTAGTCTGAGCGATACGCCTGTAATCACTGGGGCTATCAAACTAAATTCCGGCACTACCAGTGCTCCCGCTTACTCGTTTAGCGGTACGGGCGCTGATGTTGCTGGTATCGCTCATGTTTCAATCTTTGGGGTACATGCTACGTATCTGGCTTCTGACGGGAATCACTTTGCGGTTTACTCCAATGGTGGAGTCAATATGACTGACCCCGGTACAGGGAGTGGGAACACCCTGTACTACGACGGGGGTAACGTAAAGAGGTCAAGTTCTCAGGAGATCCTTAAAGAGAACATTACTACTATACCTTCATCCGCTGCGTTGGCGCGGATCAAAGCGCTGCGGCCTGTTGAGTACAACATGAAGCCGGAGTTGTTTGACGGAGATGAGGCTGAGTGGCAGGTCTACCACAAGAAGCGTGGCTTCATTGCCGAAGAAGTGAGTGCTGTCGATCACTGGATGGCGCAACACTGGTGGTTGGACCCTACGGATGCTAAGAGGCTTAGGTCCTCACCCAAGTCGTATAGTGCGACTGAGGACACTGATCCCAGTAACTATGATATGGCTGATACAGACCCGATTGACTGGAATGATCGTGCGGTTATCACCGACGCTGTTGCAGCCATACAAGAGTTGTCAACTAAACTAGATGCGGCAGAAGCCCGCATAGCAACATTGGAGTCAGCATGATACCTACAACCAAGAGCAGCGTAGACCTTTCACTACTACACCCCCGTTTTAAGCAGCGGTTGGAGGCGTTCTTTGCGGACCCCCGCATTAGCGGGCGTGTGTCCGTGTCCTCTGGGTGCCGATCCTATGCACAACAGATGTACTTCTATAAGAAGTACCGTGCTGGTAAGGGAAACCTCGCCGCTAATCCTGATCGCCGCTTCGGTGAGAAGGGTCTGGATGGGCAGGGCATCTGGCGAGGAAGTTGGCACATGCAGCAGTTGGATGGATTCTGCTATGCGGTCGATTTCCACCGGTTGAACAACGATCTAGCCACATGGGAGATCAACGCCATCGCCAAGGAGTACGGCCTACATCCCACCGTTGACGGAGAATGGTGGCACCACCAGCCACGACGGTCGTCAGAGTGGTTTGACGCCCCGGCGATGGACAACCAACCGGTCAAGGAAGAAACCAAGGAGCCCAAGACCGACTGGGCAGCCATCGTCCTGTACGTGCAGCGCTTGTACGCTATTGTCAGTACTAGTCCTCTACGTAAGGGCAGCAGGAACGAGGCGGTGCGGGTGCTCCAGCGCAAGTTGGGGGAAACGGGGTTCGATGCCGGGACACCGGACGGTATCTTTGGTAGAATGACTACTAGGGCAGTCAAACGGTACCAGCGGGTAAACAAACTCAAAGTAGACGGCATCGTAGGCTCCGCAACGTGGGGCAGACTCGTAGTAAAGGGCTAAGTTGAGTACCATTTCTGTACCGTTCACGTTCTCTGGGGGGTCCCTCCAGACGACCGAGGACCCCCATCGGATTGCTCGTCAGGAGATTCTTGACGTGCTGATGACGGACAAGTACGAGCGTGTGATGAACCCCTCGTATGGTGCGGCTACCCGACGCCTACTGTTCCAGCCCCATGATTCTCTGGTGGTAGCGGACTACAAGGAAGAGACTATGGCTGGGTTGGACAGGCACCTGTCCAACAGCAAGGCCCTGTCTCTGACGGTTACCACCCGCCCGCCTGATGGCTCATGGAGTGGCCCCGGTGACCCCGAGGCTTCGATGTACGTCAACGTGGAATACAGACTCAATAGTGACCCCACAACACCATCAACAATGTCAGTGTCCGTAGTTGACTCAGCATCTGTTGATGTGTTTACCCCATTCTAAGGACTAAACCATGCCCACCAACTACGTAAGCAGGGACTTCTCGTCCATCAAGTCCGATCTGGTAGGACGTGCTCGCGCGACCATTCCTGAGTGGTCTTCGTCAACGTCACCTGACTTTGTGATGCTCCTGATTGACCTGTGGGCGTACATGGGAGACATCCAGAACTACTACATCGACAGGGCACACACTGAGTCCTATCTGGATACGGCCACCCAGAGTGCGTCCGTTCGGGCTCTCGCTCGGATGATGGGGTACCAACCCAACTCTCGCACAGCAGCGTCCGCTACGGTTACTGTGTCTAACTCATCTGGGGCGGCGATAGTTGTACCCAAGGGCACCATCTTTGTTGTCCCTGCCACGTCTTCCAAGGCGGCGGTGTACTTCACCTCCAGTGCTGCTGCTACAGCGAACGCTGGCGCTTCGGTGGCGATCTCTGTCAATGAGGGTCGTGAGGTTACAGAGACCTTGACGAGTAACTTCTCTGGCGAGTCTGGGGCAGCCTTCCTACTGTCAGAGAAGAAGGCAGTTCCATCCTCGTTGTCTATCACGGTGGGGACCACTACCTACTCCCATACGACACGCATGTTCGACGTTGGCGCTGACGCACCGTCATTCATGTCTCTCGTTGACAGTGAAGACTTCACCAGAGTGGTTCTGGGTAACGGAGTGAATGGTAGGGTACCTCCTGCTGGTAGTACTGTGAAAGTGACATACCGAGTGGGACAGGGGTCATTGGGCAATGTCGCTGTCAACGCCATCAGCACGATGGACAGTCCAGTCCTACACCTCACAGTAGCCAGTTCCACGGTGGCTTCGGGAGGAACGGACGCCGAGTCTAACGCATCTATCAAGAAGAACGCCCCTGCCTTGCGTAGGGTGCAGGACCGAGCGGTCACTCTGACAGACTATGCAACTCTGATGAAGGGGTTTGCTGGGGTCACGAAGGCTGTCGCCGTATCGTCGGTTTCCTCTGGACTGGTGACCGTCAAGTATGCTGCCCTCCCCACATATGCTGACTACGAGAACATGGACAGTGGAACGTCTACTCTGCATCTAACTCCAGCGGCTGGGACACCCAACTTCGGAACCCCCGGTGAGGACATCCACGCCAACATGACGACGTACCTACAGGACAGGTCAATGATCGGGGTGACCGTGTCTCCTATCAGTACCACCATCAACTTGACCAACGTGTACGTTGCCTTCAACAGCGTGCAGGTTGCCGACGGGTACTATCAGGAAGCAGTGAAGACCGCCATTGACACGGCTATCAGGAAACTGTTTACGTGGGATGCTCTGGATTTCAATACGACCATCCGGCTCAGTTCAGTACTCTCTGCTGCCCAGTCAGTCTCCGGTGTCAAGAGTGTCTTTATCAGCAATCTGGGTTCGTCTTCCGGTGGTTCCAGCGTGGCTGACCACACACCAACGGCTACCACGGCTTCTACCGTGTCCCTCCCTGTCCTCCGCACCATCACCTTCACTGGTGTTAGCGGAGGCATCTCGTAATGACTGACTCCCTACGGCTCAGGGAGACCACTACTGACGCTGGTCTACGGGCCACGTCAGGGGAGGGTGCTCTACGTCAAGACGGCTACACCCCCACTCCAGCCGTCCGAGAGGACAATGTAACTCAGTTAGATGTGTCTGTTATTGCCTATCACAAGGAACTAGGGGAATGGGCCACGGAAGTGTGGTGGAAGAGCAAGGGGACACCTACCACCTCAACGCCTGCGTCTGGGGTATTGAACATCCGTGAGGTGCAGATCCGGTACTCGTGGGATGGCTACCCAGAGTTCTGGACTGATGGAGAATACCTAGACACATACAGTACAACCAGTGAAATGTCTAGTCCCTACGTACACGTTGGTATAAAGACAACTCAGAACCTAAGTAACTGGTTGTACTACAGCCTGTTCTACAAGTACACCGATTCTTCGGGCAACATCTACACAGAGCGTGCGGCTACTGCGTCAGTGCTCATACCCACTTACCATGCCTCCGGTGAGTCCATGTGGAGGAGGATTCCCTCGTATTACAGGGGGCTGGACACTTCTGGTGATTTGCAGAAGTTCATTGAGGTCTTCGGTTGGGAGTCCGACCAGTTTCGATCTCTGATTAACGAGGTGATGCACCTCAAGGACTCCTACAGGGTTCACTACGACTCGCTAGACCACTTGGCAGACTCCCTTGGTAGTATCTTTGTTGCTGAGGAAGTGCGCCCTCACCAACTAAGGGAACTGCTGGGTAACTCTAAGAGGTACTATTCCGAACGGGGTAGGGCTGGCACCATGTTGAGTCTCCTAGGACTGTTGTCCGATTCAGAAGTCAGTTACCGAGAGTTCAGGACTACGGGTGCGTCAGCCTCCGCTCCCTACTCTCGTATCAAGTTCACTGTCACGGCTAACAGGCTCAACCTGATCAAGGACCCACGCCTGAATGCCGCTCCGGGGGCCTCAGCCACATGGAACTACCTGACGAGTGCATCGTCTGGAAGCATTACCGTAGCCAACACCGGGGCAGCCACCAACGGTGTTACCTTTACCACTGACGGTAGTGGTGCTGGCACTGCCTATGTGTTCCCCGGCGCTGCTGTGCAGATCAAGCGTGCCATTCCGTACTACACCTCTGTTGCCGCCACCTTGACAAACGCCACTGCCCAAGTGCGGCTGTACAGGGAGAAGCCCACCAGTGCCGGGTCTCTGCCCCCTGACTCTCAGTATTATCATACTGATGACACCACCTACGCCAACTACTACAAGACTCTGACCCTCAACCCTGAGGGTGGTACATACTCTACTGACCGGTTCATTGAACGCAGTGGCTTTTCTATGAACCCATCGACCGCTGTTGCACACGCTGTCTATCTAACTGGCAGTACAAACGGTGTACTGTTCAGTGCCCGCTTGTACTCCGACACCTCCACAGACCTCTCCAGTTATGACTTGAAACTGACACGGGTTGACGCCAACCCTTCCAGCGGTAGCCGGTTCGACCGGTTCGACTTGGCCGTGAACGACGGGTCCTCAGATGTGTTGACCGCTAACAACTTGACCGTGAACACTTCCGGTCAGGTGATTGATGAAGATGACAGCAGTGTTGTCACCAAACTTACGAACACCAGCGGTGGGGTTGCCTACACATTATTGATTGACGACGTGGCAACTATCTCGTATGCGTCCACAACGGAACTGCCCTCTGACGACACTTCCACCTACCCCTTCGTGGAAACAGGTGTGGAAGATTTATACCCAGTGATCGTGATTACATTGGCAAACAATGCTACGGCGTCCTTGGATAAATGGATATTCCAACCGTTCTCCAACGGTCCCTACTTTGACGGAACCATATTGGACGGCCATTCATATATGTCTGGAAGCAATGTGATTAGCGATTATTATTGGTCGGGGACGGCCAACAATAGTGTGTCTCTGTATACCACTTTCAGGCAGAAAGGTTACGCCACTATGAGGAAGGCCCTCGCCAATAACATCCCATTGACGGTGGCGACTGAACTCACGTCGGCCAACTACCACACCTCGGCGGTTCACGGGCATCTGGTGTCCTTCGATGCGACCCCCGGAGACGAACGTGCGTTCGATCCCCACTCGTGGACGGCCAACGTGTATAGTGAGGGGACCATTCGTTCGCTGAGTGACTAGCCGGGGCAGTACATGGAATACATCATTGGGGCACTGGCGGTTTACAAAGTCGTCCAACTCTCGGAGATTGCCCTCCCCCGCCCTGTCATGCCGTGGGTCAAGGTTGTTGCTGCCGTGGTCCTGTCCTACGGCGCAGCCCTGCTTGCCGGGGCTGATCCACTACCCCTAGCGGGCCTCGCCATAGCGACTCTCGCAGCAGGTGTTCACGGTGTGCTAAGATTGCTGACCTTAGCCGGTGATCTGGTTATGAGGCGCACAATCAAGTAGGAAGGGACCCAGTGGGAACATATGTTATTGCAGGTAAGGGGGATGTTTCCCCAGAAGTTCTGGCGGCGGGACTCAAGGACCTGCCCCATCCCAGCATGTACTTCGTGCCGTGGATCGGCAGCCAGAACACCATTCCCACGGAGGGGATGAAGAAGGTCTACGACTACCTCGTAGACGAGGGCTACGACTTCACCCTCGTTGCGAAGGACAAGGCGGCAGTCCACCCCGCCATTGCTGAGGCAGCAGACGAGGTTGTGGAAAGCGGTAGTTCCTCCCCCGAACTGCACTTCGATGCTATCCCCCCGGACGCCACGGCCCTGATCCTCTGGTCGGACGAGGCTTCGGAACACAGCCATGATTTGGTGTGTGAGTACTTCGACCGAGGGCACACCCTGTTGGACCTGACCAACGGTATGACCCCCATCATGGTCACTGATGTACCTACTACCCCCCCAGCACCCGAGGCTGATAGCCCCACCCAGAAGGATGAAATCCCACCTATAACGGATGAGGATTTAGAGTCTATGCCAGAGGGGGTTCGCAAGCAGTTGGAACGCTCCTTGGGGGATAACGAAGTCTCTGAGTTGACGGATAAGCCAGATCCTGTTGACGAGTTAACCGATGAAGAGGTTGAGGCCCGAATCCTACAGTTCGTCCATAAGGAAGAGGAAACTGACGAGTCTCAGGTCGCCACTTTGGTGGTAGTTCTCCCGACCGGGAGGACCTTTACCACAGCGGTTCCAATGCTCAATTTGTGGAACCTATTACAGTCGACAGTGTGGGAAGAATAGGCGAAGGACCGGGGGAGTGCCAACCACTACTACATGCACACTCCCGCCGGTCCTTGCATAACCTTGTTACACATGAGCACCACCGAAGTGGTGTTTGTAAGTGTACCAGACGGGACGGATGAAGTTGAACACTTTTGGGAGGTATCCGACTTGGGTGCGTTCCCATTTGAGGGGCCAGTTTGCGGCAGTGGCGGCGTTAGTAGAGTTAGTATGCCTGATGGATAACAAGAAGAATACTGTGAAGATCAGCCATGAACGGTTGTCCCAACGCATGGGGTGTTCCGTAGCCACGGCACAGCGTGCGATAAGAGTTTTGTTATCACAGGGGGTCATAATTTGTGAACGTACTAACTATACTTCTAACGTCTACACGGTGCAGTTTGAGGAGGACCTAGTGGATTGGGATGAGTTTGACACTCTGGGGGAGGACGAAACCTCTGAGAAGGCCCCTGTACTAAAGGGACGTATCCCTAGGCTGCTCTCCTTCTTCGCCAGTGAAGTTGAGATGCACACTCCTATGTCCATACAGTCGACGGTCAATGCGAAGGCACTGGGTAAGCACTTTAAGGACATGCTGGACAAGCATGGGATAAAGGAACACGAGATCAAGACGATGATCACGTTGTTTGCAGTGGACCTTGAACGTGGGGACAGGTCTGTGGACGACGTGCCACCGTGGCAGATGTTCCTGTCTGACCGTCAGGCCCTGCTGACTCGTGTGCAGGCCGGTAACGAGGACATTGTGTACATTGACGAGATGCCCCCGGCTGAGTGATGATGGACTTCGACCACTGGATGAAATACGGAATCGAACAAGGGTTCTGTGGCCCTCCGGTGTGCTCCACCCACGACGGTATTCCTACCTCACAGGAGGAGGATCTGGAGTGGGACTTCTCCGACCCGTGTATCCATGTGATCCGTCCGTACACAGGCGAGGGTCACAAGGAATCGGTTGAGGATAACCATTACCCCTCCGTATGGCGTGACACTTGGAGCGCCCATGACTGAGTGGCATGGTCCTAGGTACTGGAGGAACCAGTCGAAAGACGAGAGGACTCGTCGGGCTGAGATTCCTGCCAGTTTAGAGCATTGTCTTGTACACAACTATATTCCTGAGCCTGATGCTGTGATCTCGTGGTTGCAGGACTTTCAGAGGCACAAGGAGTCAGGCACGGGGTTGCTTTTCTCAGGTAAGCATGGTTCTGGCAAGTCTCATCTAGCAGTTTCTGCCCTCCGGGCTGCTATCAGGACGTATCGCCAGACTGGCAGATATATCACCGCCAACGACTACGTAAGAGCGTTGGATGACGAGCGGCAGAACGATGGTGTGCTGCCGGATTCGTATGAGGAGGGGAACCTGATCCCCTACCTCCGCTCTGTGTACGACGTAGTGGTACTGGATGACGTAGATGCTATTCGTCAGACGGGCTTTGCAAAGCGTGAAATATCCGACCTGCTCACCAGCAGGTGCAGTCGGAAGTTGATCACCATTGTGGTGTGTCACGACACTATCGAAAATCTCAAGTTCAACGTGAACCTCAAGTTCCACTCTGAAGTAAGAGCAGCGTGTATTCCAGTGACCCTGAATACCGAAGATTACAGAAGCGCTCCCAGTGGAACGTAATGACATCCAGTCCAGTGCTCCAATCAAGCAGGCGTGTCTGTTTGAAGGAGTACTCGCTGCTCCACCTTCAAAGAATATCCAGAAGATGCGAGCGGCTAAGGCCGTTAGGCAGCATGAGTGGCACAGGTACATCGGTATGTGGACTCCCTACGAAATGCCGATCAAATCACTGGTGGACAGCGTCCACCGTCGTGGAGTGGGGGTGGAGGTGTACACCTGCCTGCACCCCGGTGTGGAGGACGCTATAGATCGGTGGCTGGCCCGCAAGGGTGTGTCCGTGCCGGTATATCAGTTTGAGCATATCTATGACATCCAAGCGGAGATGAAGTTCCACAGCCCCTCCATGAGGATTCACGTCGCTACTGAAGAGCAGGCTCAGTTGCTGGGACTCAGGGCGAGGGTTGCCTCACCCCACAAGGAATGGGTCCTGTAGTGGCAAGCGCAGAGCAACTACTGATCAGCAAGGTGCTTTCAGACGGAAGTCTGGTTTCCGTCATTGACATGGGCATACAGTCCAAGCACTTCTCCCAATCTTACGCACGTATCTGGGGTTGGTTGCTGGAGTTCTGGCACAACCACAGCGAGGTTCCTACAGAGCGTGCTCTCCTGACGGAGTACCCGTCGGTCACTCTGGGTAACGCCAGCAGTGAATCCCTGAGTCGACTGGTGCAGGAAGTCATCGACGGCCATCGCCGTGAGGCTGTTACAGAGACACTCACCCAAGCCATGCCCCTCTTGACGGAGGGAAAGATCGCTGACGCCATTGCCCTGTTGAACTCCGGCCTACAAGAGGTCTCAGGAGACACGACGTACTCCAGAGATGTGAATATCATTGACCAGTGGGAAGAACGGTTGGCGAGATACGCAGAGATGCGGGATCGGCCAGAAGGGTTGATCGGTATATCTACCGGGTTCCCCGGACTGGATCGGCTTACCTCAGGTATACGGCCACAGCAGTTGATCACCTTTGTGGGTGAGGCCAAGCGAGGCAAGTCCATGCTGACTATGGTCATGGCAGAGAGGGCAAACGCTGAGGGAGTACCTCCACTGCTGGTCTCCTTTGAGATGAGCGTTGAGGAGCAGGCCGCTAGATATGACGCCTACGTGTCAAAGGTTTCTCACACTGGGCTGCTCCGTGGGATGTCCACCTCTGCTGAGGTCTCTAGGTTGGATCGCGCTCTCAGGGCTCGCAAGAACAGCAACCCATTCGTACTGGTGGAGGACATAGCGTCAGCGACAACGGTCTCCAGCCTTGCTGCCAAGATCAAGCAGCACGACCCCGGCATCGTGTTCGTGGATGGGGTCTACATGATGGATGATGAGAATGGGGAGCCTAAGGGCAGCCCACAGGCTCTGACCAACATTACACGCTCTCTCAAGAGGTTGGCACAGCAGTTCAAGATACCGATTGTCATAACAACACAGGTACTGTCATCTAAGTTGAGCAGCCGCACTTCTCGTCGGGTAACCGCCGACGCCATCGGGTACTCGTCCTCGTTCGTGCAGGATTCAGACACGGTCATGTCTGTGGAAAGGGACCCTGACTACGAGGATCGTTCCATCGTGAGGGTCATCCTCTCACGTACTTCTCCACACGGTGAGGTGACCATCAAGTGGGACTGGGACAACATGGACTTCACAGAAGTAACTGACGCAGACGATGACAACGACGATACGGAGCAGGCAGATGGATACAGCGACTGGTGATCAACTCGTTGCCGTACTAGAGCGGCTTGGGGTTGCTATTACGACAGTTGGGGACACTGAGGTGGGTGGGCGTTGCCCAGTACACCACCTGACGGTGGGTAAGGAAGACCGAAGCCCCTCGTGGTCCATGAATTTATATTCAGGATTGTGGATATGTTATTCATGTGGAGCCAAGGGGAACCTGTCCCAACTGGTGCTACAACTCACAGACAGTAGTGACGAGGCGATGCTCGTCAATGAGCACATAATACGTAGTGGGCTGGAACGCTTAAAGGCGGGTACTCCTGACCCGGCAGAGGCCCAGCCATCGGTGGACCTCTCGGTTTACCGCAAGTTCGTGTCGGTACCCTTCCAGTTGCTGGAGTACCGTCGTATAGACCCTGAAGTTGCCCAGAGGTTTGGTATCAGGTGGGACCCGAAGCCTAGGGATTGGATTATTCCTATCATTTCTCCAACAGGAGACCTCTGGGGATGGCAGGCCAAGGGTGTGAATGGTCGTGGGCCGACGGCCAAGCGTTACTTTCGCAACGTACCAACGGGTGTGCCCAAGTCTCGCACCCTCTTTGGCATTGAGAGGTTCAAGTCACAGATAGCAGTTCTGCTGGAGTCCCCACTAGACGTAGTACGGCTGGCGTCTCTACGTCCCGGCCTACTCACCCACGGATTGTCTACGTTTGGTTCCCATGTGAGCACCGAGCAACTCAACCTAGTGTCTCGCTGGGCTGATACAATAGTAATAGCGCTTGACAACGACGAAGCCGGTATTAGTGCTGCCGAGAAGGTTGCTAGGAACTGTCCTAGGCCACGAGGCGGTATCAACTACCTGCGTTACGAACATACGAATGCGAAAGACATTGGCGATATGACGGATGACGAACTAGAAGAGGCTCTGACTGGTGCGTCAGCCCTCCCTTGGTGGTTGTGATGTCCTTCACGGGCACCCTGTACCCCTTCCAAGAAGAAGCCTACGAAGTCATGTGCGACCGTGGGCAGATGATGCTCTGCATGGTCATGGGTGCCGGTAAGACCCCAACGACCATCTCCACCTTGGAGACCCTGTTTGAGCGGGACGACATCTCTAGGGCACTGGTGGTCGTGCCATCCTCTTTGAAGTACCAGTGGTTGTCTGAGATCAATCGTTTCTGTAGTTCCCGTGCCATTGTCATAGACGGGGCACCCAAGGCCCGTGAGACGCTGTGGCGTGCGGCCATCTCGTGCAAGTACGTAATCGTGAACGTGGAGATGCTGCAACGAGACCTAGAGTACCTTGATCGTATTCGTATTGACGCTATGGTCATAGACGAAGCCACAATGATCAAATCCCCGTCCGCAAAGCGCTCACGGTTCCTCAAGAGACTTGGGAAGACGGTGCCCTACAGGTATGCCCTCACTGGTCAGCCCATTGAAAACCGCCCCGAGGAACTGTTCTCCATTATGGAGTTTGTTGACCCTTCTATCCTTGGGGGGTTTGCCCTGTTTGATAGGACCTTCATAGTCAGGGACTCATGGGGTAAGGCTGTCAAGTACCGGAACCTCAACAGCCTCCACGACAGCCTGTCGGACGTAATGATTCGCAAGACCCGTGAGGACATTCAGGACCAGTTGCCCGAGGTGATTAACACGTTGGTGCCGGTGCCCTTCGATGTTTCCGGCGCTAAGGCGTACAAGAGCATTGCCAGTGATCTGCTCAAGAAGATACATGAGGCCATTGGCAAGTCAGGTAGGGGCTTCGATCTCTGGAGGCATTACAACGCTGCGGGAGGGGAAGCACAGGGGGAAATAATGTCCCGGCTGACCGTCCTCAGAATGCTCTGTGATAATCCCGAGTTGGTTCGTGCTTCAGCCAGACTCTACGACGAGTCTTCCGATAAGGGAAGCGCTTACGCTAGTGCCATCGTCAACGCAGGCTGGGTCAAGTCAGTTACGAGAGCACCCAAGTTGGATGCGGTTGTTGAGTACGTGACTAACATTCTGGACGAAGACCCCAACAATAAGGTCGTGTTGTTCTCGTTCTTTAGGATGAACCTTGAACTGCTCAGGATGGCATTTCATGGCAAGGTTGAGAGCGTAGTGTTCATGGGAGGGATGACTTCCCAAGAGAAGGATGCTGCCAAGCAGAAGTTCGCCAACGATCCAGACACTCGCTTGTTCCTGTCGTCGGATGCGGGGGGCTACGGGGTTGACCTCCCGATGGCAAACCATCTGATAAGTTATGACCTACCGTGGTCGGCAGGGAAGTTGGATCAGCGTGAGTCACGTATCATCAGGTTGTCCTCCGAGTTCCCACACGTCACAGTGACCTCGTTTGTCATGCGAGGGAGCATTGAGGAGCGACAGTACGAGATGCTCCAAGAGAAGCGTCTGATCAACCGAGCCTTCATTGACAAGGGGTACGACGCACAGGGTAGGTATGAGATCACCCTAGGTTCCCTATCCGACTTCCTGTCCTCATCGGAGGTGTGATGGCCTCAGTGATTGCGTTCGTTGCCGGTGTGTGCTTCGTGTTTCTCCTGCTGTGCTGGGCTGAAAACCGGGGGTACATCCGCAGGATCAGGAAGTTCGGTAACCCTCAGATTGGTGGGCGAGCCTCCCCATCTGACGGCTGGAAACCACCAAAGAATAGGAAGTAGGAACGATGGACGACTGTGAGTGGACAGACAGTGATGACTCTGCATTCAATCTACGGCTTGTGCAGGAGTACAAGGCTGCCAAGGAGATGGCCGATACCTCCAAGAAGCGAGCCGATGGGTTAAAGTCTCAACTGATCGAACTAGTGGATGAACAGGGGTACGAGGGGGAAAATGGGCACCGTTGGTTTGAGGTGGGGGATCACAAACTCAAGCGTGAACGCCGAGTCAGTAAGTCCTTTGACGCAGCGGCCTGTGAGTCGTGGGCTAGGAACACGGGGTTGTGGGACGAGGTTAGTGAAGTGATTGAGGTGTTGAGTGAGGACAAGGTCCTCGCTCTGGCGTGGGATAACCCTGAGATCAGATCAGAGGTTGAGGCTTTCTATGTAGAGCGAGAGACGTGGGCTTTTAAACTATGAGCGCCAAGTCCAACACATATTTTCAGCACTTGATGAAGCGTGATCATTCTGCTCTTTTGGAAAGTGATGAGTCTGAGGAAAATGATTATCCGGGTACCACCCCCCCACGAAATCGGGGAGATAGCCCTAAACCAAAGACCCTAATGGACGAAGTGTTAAGTGCAGCGAGGTCCACTAACTACAAGGTGGGAGGAGAACTTAGGGAGTTCTACACCATCGGGGAGTTGGCTAAGTTGCTGCATCGTAAGGCTGTGACCATTCGTAAGTGGGAGAGCAACGGATGGATTCCCCACGCCAACTATCGCACCCCAGCACCTAGGGGTGTAGGGGTTCAGGGCGGTGAACCCAAGGGTCGCCGCCTCTACAGTCGGGAGCAGGTAATCTTTCTGCTGACCGCCGTTGAGGTATACCGCCTCAATGAACAAAAGGAAGCCGATTGGACTGGCTTCAAAAAACACACCACCACTCAGTGGCCGGTGTAACGACAGAAACGAGAGACGATTATGCCAATAGACTATGACGTGACAGAGAAGTCTGGCACGGCACCCGTTGAGGAGAATGTCCGCAAGGTAGTTCGTTCAGGTTGGGCTGCCGTGGACAGCATGAAGCAGGACGACGCTAACTACGCCGTTCGCCTGAAGACCGGTACAGATGCTGTTCTGATCAAGTTCCTAGAGGACGCCCCCTACGCCACATGGCGGCAGCACTGGGTCAATCGCACCGGCCAGAAGTCCTTTGTGTGTAGAGATGGTATGGACAGCAATGGCTGTCCTCTGTGTGACGCCGGTAATCGGCCTCGCCCCCTGTTCGCCTTCAACGTGCTTTTGCTGGAACGGGGTGAGGAGCCAGCGTTGCGCTCCTATGAGGCTGGAACTCGTGTGATTGCCACCCTCCGAAACTTCAACGAGGATGATCGTCAGGGTCCCCTGTCCAAGCACTACTGGGCCGTCAGTCGCTCAGGCACTGGGCCGCAGACTCAGTACAACCACCTGCTCATTAAAGAGCGGGACCTGAAGGAAGAGTGGAACGTCGATCCCCTGTCCGCAGAGGCACTGACACAGGCCGCAGCAAAGTCGTATGACGCCGACATTCTGAGGATCTCCACGCACTCTGAGATGGTGAGCATCGTCAACGAAGACGTTGGAGTCGTCTAAAGGGTTTAGCGGGGGTCGGGGATGTTCCCCTTCCTTGCGCCCCGGCCCCCGCTATGTACTTGCCCTGTCTGAAGTACACGAGTTAGTTGCTACCGTCCGTGAGGTCGGGGCATTTGCCTTCGATGTGGAGACTGTGGGTATTGTAGAACATCACCCCGATTTAGAGGAGTTCGTAGAGCAGCAGGTACGTATCCACGTACTCGGGCTTAAGACTTCTTCCGAAGCAACCATTGAACGTGCTAGGGCTTCCAAAGTGGAGGCCATGACCAAGAGCATCGCACTGGACCCTCACCGCAACGAGGTCATCTGGGTGGGTATTGCCACATCCGGGCATTCTTGGGCTATTCCGGTGGGACATCCTAGAGGTGAGATTCTGGAAGAAGAGGAGCGGGGTGACGGAACCTCTGTTCCACCGGTCGGCTACCGGAAGAAACTAAAGAATGGCATGGAGTCCACAGCCAAGGCTAGGTACTTGAAGCCTGCCGTTTACTCTGATCCCCCAGAACAGTTGTCCCGTACAGATGTCTTTGAAGCGTTAAAGCCTCTGTTCTTCGATCCCGCTATTCTCAAGGTGGGCCACAACGTCAAGTTCGACGCTCGCACCATAGCGAAGTACTACGGGGAACTTCCTGTGGGTCCGTTTCACGACACCATGCTCTTACAGCATGTCTTGGACGAGAACATTTCATCGTTCAGGTTGACTTCCTTGATAGCCAGCAACTTCCACGACCACAACCCCTATGAGCGTTACGGAAAGGTCGGAGCAGTTATCGGGTACACCCCGTTTTCGGTAGCCTGCGATTACGTCCACCTTGACGCCCGCTGGACGTGGTTGTTGTACCAGCGTCTGATCCAAGCCATAAAGGCTTCCGACAAACTGGAAGATGTGGTCGAACAGGATTCAGAGGTCCTAGAGGTGCTCATGGCTATGGAGCACGACGGGATGTGTGTCAATCGTGAAGGTATGGCGTCATTGGGGGAGGAACTGGACGGACGTATGCAGGAGATACGTTCGGAGATCACCGCTCTGACCTATCCCGGCTTCAACCCTGATTCCGTTAAAGACAAGCGCCAGTTCCTGTTTAACAAGAAGTCTGATGGTGGTCTGGGCTTGAAGCCCAACAAGGAGACTGAGAAGGGTCAGGCATCGGTAGACCACGACTCATTGAAGGCAATGGAGAGCAAGCATCCGGTAATTCCGTTGTTCCTATCGTGGTCTGAGTGTAAGAAACTGAAGAGCACCTATGTGGATGGCCTGCTGGAGAAGATCAACAAGGAGAGGCTGCACCCCAACTTCCATCTGCACCGGACAGCCACCGGGAGGCTTTCCTCCTCTGACCCCAACCTCCAGAACATTCCTCGTGACTCCAGCATCCGTGGACTGTTCAAAGCAGACCCCGGTTGTACTCTTATCGTAGCCGACTACGACCAGATTGAACTCCGAGTTATGGCGATGTTTAGTCGGGACCCCAACATGATGGACATTTTCCACAAGGGGATAGACATTCATTCAGGAGCGGCGGCACTGGTATTCAATAAGTCAGTCGAAGATGTAACCAGTGAGGAAAGGCAACTCGGCAAAGCCACCAACTTCCTCACAGCCTACGGTGGCGGGGCTATGAAACTAGCGGCTACAGCGGGGATTACCCAGACGAGGGCCAAGTTTGTCATTAACCAGTATTACGAACAGTTCTCTGGACTAACCAAGTGGAAGCGTAAGATTGTTTCTCAAGCCCAAACGGACGGGTTCGTAACCACCATCTCCGGTCGTCGTCGTCGTCTGACCGACATCAACTCCCCAAAGGAGGAGTTACGTGCTAGGGCAGAACGTCAGGCAGTCAACGCTGTAGTGCAGGGAAGCGCCTCTGACATCTGCAAGAAGGCAATGATTAAGTCATTTCCCGTGGTTGCGTCTTTTGGCGGCAAGTTGCTTGTTCAGGTGCATGATGAACTGGTGGTTAACGTCCCCAGTACTGATGATGTAGACTTAAAGGCAGAGGCCCTACGAGACGCAATGGGGCACAGTAAGGTAATAAAGGACGTTCCGTTGATCGTTTCTTCCCATTCTGGCACCACTTGGTCGGAGGCTAAAGGCTAGTGAGTGACATAGTTACAGACACAGCCAAGCGTAACTTCTACAATATGCTGTCGCCTCCTGACGGACAGGATATTGCGTTTAACGCTGGCATTACCCCATCGTCTGCTGAAGTGTACGCTGAGGAGCAGCGAGACATTCTTCGTAGTTGGTCGTACTTGACCACTGCGGGCATAGTTGAGTCCCTGTCCGACGCCGCTGACTGGATGTCTGACATCATGGTGGACGACAACATGCTTCCAGAAGGGGTGGATGACGATGAGATGATAGGTGTGGGGTTCGACATGGATCACCCCGAAAGTGACGACTTTATGACCCTCAACTCCATCCCACTAGGGGAACTCCGCAAGATGCACCGTCACATCAAAGACTCAACCTACAACACGGTACTGGGCTGTCTGGTAGCCTCTATTTCCAAGTTGTTGGATGAGGACCTGATTACGTTGTCCAACTTGTGAATACGGAGGAACTATGAGCGACTGGTGGGCTGACCGATTAGCCGGTAAGGAATTCGCACCGCCACCTGCCCCTCGTGAGGGTAGTACTCCTACTTTGCGCTTTACACCACAGGCACCTCAGGCCGTCCCTCTGGAGACCCACCCCACTCCGCAGTCGCAGTACATGGCTACTAACAACGCTGTCAATACAGACCAGAGGCTAGACCCCAACGGGCAGATGAGCATTGGGGAGGCAATACGACAGTGGCAGGGTGGGGAAGCGGCTCGCAAGGAAGGGAATAACACCTGCCCGGAGTGCGGGAGTGTTAATGTCTTCTCCCGTATGGCTAAGGGGGCAGGTGCTGGTATCAACGGTAACGCTCCTGCTCCTCGCTGCTATGAGTGCGGATGGAACGGTATATACGATCAGGGGTTGGAAGCGAACTGGATAGCGTAACAACAAGAAGGGTACTAGGTGACGAGTACTACGAAATACGAGACGTTAGAAGAGATTGCACGATCAGTTAACAAGAAGTTCGGTGACGAAGTAGTTGTACAGGGGAGCCGGATACAGGAGGCTCTCCCTCGTATCACAACCGGTGTGCTGGCCTTTGATCTGATGTTGGGTGGGGGCTGGCCCGTCAACCAATGGTCAGAGATCGTAGGAGATGAGTCGTCTGGGAAGACGGCCATTGCCTACAAGACCATCGCTGCAAACCAAGCACTGGACCCCAACTGGACCGCTTTATGGGTGGCGGCAGAGGAGTACGTGCCAGAGTACGCCGAGTCAATCGGTGTGGACCTAGATCGCATGTGGGTGGTTGAGACCAATCTCATGGAGCAGGCGTATGACCTTGTGGTCAGGGCACAGGACAACCGAGCAGTGGACTGCGTGGTTTTGGACTCCCTACCTGCTCTGGTTCCCGGTGACGAGTACGAGCGGCAGATGGACGAGTTCACTGTCGGACTAGGTGCCCGCCTCACCGGTAAGTTCTTCCGCAAGTCTGCCAAAGCCCAGCGGCGCTCTCTCCTAGAGGAAGACCGTGGGTGTACTGGCCTGATCATTAACCAGTGGAGGGACAAGATAGGTGTCATGTGGGGGGACCCACGCACCACCCCCGGAGGTAAGGCCAAGAACTTCCACTACTTCAGTCGTGTGGAGGTCAAGAAGGACGAGTGGCTCAAGGACGGGAAGGTGGCTGTCGGTCAGACCATCAAGGGCCGTACTATCAAGAACAAGACGTACCGCCCACAGCAGCAGGCCGTGGTGGACTTCTACTTCGCTGACTCCGGTGGCTTCCACATGGGGGACTTCGACACGGTCAAGGACATGGTCAACATTGCCATTGCCTATGAGGTGATTACGAGGGCCGGTGCGTTCTACTCATATCAAGATGAGAAATGGCAGGGCAAGGAGAGAGTCCTAGAGGCTCTCAGAGCCGATCTGGGGGCTCAGGAGGCTCTCCGAGCAGAACTGATGGGAACTCTAGGTGAGTGACATCAACAAGCGCTCCAAGAAGCAGGAGGAGCGTACTGCGGAGAAGTACAACGGTAGTAGGAACGTCATGTCTGGTGCTGGCTGGGTACGCAAGAACGACGTTCGTACTATTGATCTTCTAGTAGAGAACAAGTTTACGGATAAGAAGTCATACTCCATACAGTCACAGGAGATGGTTAAACTGGCACGGACGGCCATTCTGGAGGATCGTATTCCCGTGTTGCAAATCGACCTTGGTGGACGGTCCTACGTAGTTCTGTTAGAAGACGACTTCTTGGAGATGATCTATGACTGAGGATACTTGGAAGATTGAGGCCATGAAGGCTTCAATGAAGAACAAGGCCAAGTTGGTGTCTCTGCTACACCCCCACCTGCTGGAAGACTACGACTACAAGAATCGGCTTAGGGACACAGAGCACTTTCATCCCAGTGATATGTGTAAACGAGATTGGTGTGTGAGGCAGTCGATCTATCGGATGCTGAACTACAAAGAGACCAATCCTGAGCGCCCCAAGGCGTTCAAGACCCTCAACATCTTTGAGGAGGGCCATCGTATACACCGTAAGTGGCAGGGATGGCTTCAGGAAGTGGGGATGCTCTTAGGGCGGTGGTACTGCCGGGAGTGTGAGCATGTGTGGTATGGAAAGTCAGTGTGTGAGTCGTGTACCTCCAAGCAGACGGACTACCACGAGGTGCCAATATACGATGAAGAACACCACATCATGGGGCACGCCGACGGGCATGTGAAACTGGATAATGAGGACTACCTGATTGAGATTAAGAGTGTAGGTATTGGTACCTTTAGGTATGAGAACTTTCCTCTGTTCAACAGGTACACCACCAAGCAGATCACTGCTGATGAGATGTGGAATGAGGTAAACCGCCCGTTCCTCTCACACCTGAGACAGGGCACCCTATACATGCACTGCACTGGTATTAAGAAGATGATATTCATTTACGAATGGAAGGCGTCTCAGGACATCAAGGAGTTTGTGGTGTCCTACCAGCCCGAAGTTATTAGTGACATTCTGGCAACCTGTAGGGCTGGACTTCATTACCTCGGTCAGGGTAGTGTCTCTCCCCGACCGGACTGGATAACCACGAAAGACCACCAAGCGTGTAAGTATTGTACGTATAAAAAGATATGTTGGAGTAGCGATGATGTCAAAGGCCCAAGCGAAATTCAACCTGAAGTTCGACAGTCCAAAGAAGCCGGGGGACGAGATGCCGGTGCTGCCGGAGGAACTGGACGTACTGTCAGACGGTGAGTTGATGAGCCAATACAGCGAAATGGTGTCGTGGGTCAACTACGCTAAGTCCGAGTTAGTCCACGCTGAGATCATCGAAGAGAACGCCTTGAGTGCTTTAAGGCAGGCCGAGGCTATGGCGTTGCTAGAACAATGGGAAGAAGACAACAAAGGGGACACGGTAACTATGGCTAAGGCCCGACGAGATGTCGACCCGAAGGTGAGGGACCACCATCAGAGACATCACGAGGCGAGAGCCTACCGAAAGTTGGTGGACACGGTGTTTGACCGTGGGGAGCGTAACGCCACGGTGCTGTCCCGTGAACTGAGTCGTCGTATTAGTCTTACTCCAAACGAGCGTAAACTTCAATGGACTGGGGCGTAATGCTCAAGAGAAACAACTATTTTCAGATGAAGTTGCGGGAAAGTCGTGAGGAGATAGAAAGATTAAAGAAGGAAATTGAGAAGTTAAAACTTATCAAGGAAAAATAGGAATGAGTGACACAATAGATACAGAAGAGATGGTACAACGGTTCCAGCAACGAGCCGAGGCGGTTCGTAATAGGACCATGCCCCCGGTTGCAGGGGTCGAACGCAGAGCGTTTATTAAACAGGCTGAACTTGACTATCTTGATTATGCCATGATCGCTGATGCGTCAATCAGTTTGGACGGGGGAATCCTGACCATTGATCTTCGTCCTGCCATATGTGACGCTGCAATACGTGGCACTGCTCCTGTAGAACGGGAAACACAGGTAGCGATGGACAACATCGCCAAAGCGCTTCCAACTGACGGAAACAAGATCACCACCAAGATGCTTGACTCCAAAGCCGACCTCCAAGCCTTGATCGACGGAGCCGAGATGTTCAGGGTGTCGGTCAGAGACGAACGGGCCTTTCGGGTTGAGGCTGGAGCCGAGATGTTCAAGGTCGTCAAGACCGTTGAGCCTATTGATGTAAACGCATGTCCCGGTGGAGTGGAGTTTGGGATGACTGGTCCTACAGGATTCAGTCTTACTCATGGCTACTTGGTATGAGCAACCCGTCCAAGCAGAAGGGGACCTCCTTTGAGACCCTCATAAAGGAGTACCTGTGGTCCAAGGGCTTTCAGGGAGCGCACCGCACGGCCCTGTCAGGGGCATATGATACTGGAGACATCAACGGTATTGTCAACTTCCATACAGACACGGAGGTTGCTGTCCAGTGCAAGAACCAGAAGAAGTTTAACCTCAGTGGCTGGCTGGACGCTACTGTGGAGCAGGCCGAGAGGTTGGATAACGCAGTACCGTTACTTGTGGTGAAGCGCCCCGGAAAGGGAGCGCAATCTCTAGACGACACCTACGCCGTGATGCGGTTGTGTGACGTGGTCAGCCTACTCAAGGAGGCCATGTACACCTAAACTATATAGAACAGGTAACAACCGTTCTATACTTTGGAGTAGCCACATGGTCGATGATGAGAGGTCATCAGGTGTTAATACCGACTCTGTAATCAAGGTTTCTGGTTCCAGTAATCCACAGAGTGTCGGTTCCATTCTCGCCCGAGCGATAAGCGCTGGGCATGTCCCCAAGATGCGTGCCATCGGGGCGAGTGCTGTGAATCAGGCGGTAAAGGCGTGCGCCATCGCCCGAGGATTCGTAGCCCCGAGGGGTATGGATGTCTCCTACGTCATAGGCTTTGACGATATTACTGGTGACAACGGGGACCAAATCTCTGCCATGTTCTTCAAGCCCGTGGTAAGATAGTAGTATGAAGATTCCTAACCAGCAGCAGGCACTGGAGCAACTCAGGCCCCACGGATACCGTGGCCCTAACCGCCTGATGTCCGAGCGCTCTGGTTCAGGTGGAAAGATCAAGGCGCACGCCAAGAAGTTCCCACGGCCCATCACGGCTGCTGGGCACGTCAGCAGTCCTCCGACAAGTCCAGACTTTGGCGGTACTGGTCTGAAAGTAATGGGTTCCTAATGCCAAGCGACGCACACCTGACCTCGCCCCAGTTTAATCCTCAGGCAGCGCCGTGGATGGTACCGGGTGCTACTTCAAAGCACGGATCTATCGGTGCCGAAGGCCACGACCTGTACGAAGAAGACTTTGTAGACCCCGATCCGATGGTTGACACTTCTGCTGACCGGGAGAAGTTTGACCTGTACTTTGGCCTTGAACGAGGTGAGTACGGAGATGTTATTGACTTTGAGAACATGAACGAACAGCAGTACGAAGATTACGAGAGACGGGTAGGCGCAACCAACAAGACGAACTCGTTCGCTCAAAACATTGCAGGTACCGATTATGTCTCAGAAGGAACTTGGGACTACCACGAATCTCACCCAGATACCCAACACCCGGAGTCATAGTAATGCCAATAGGACCAGACACAGACCGACAGGGCAGTGATCGCCCGGAGCGTAGTGGCAGCATGTTCGGGGTTTATGAAGATGCACCGCTCCCTGAGGAGCATGACCACGCTACTCAACATGCGTGGGGAGGACGAGCCATCTTTCGCGGTGGACGGCTGGACCTGCCCCAAGACCGCCACGGGACGGCAGGGCCAGAGGAGGGTAAGAGAGACTTTCAGAAACTTGTGGGGGCAGCCCTACCCAGTGCTAGGGAGCGTGCCCGAGCAGTGGAGGACGACCTAACGGAAACCCGTGACTGGCATGTGTTGCACTCTGATGAGAACATCACAATCCACGGAAACGCCCGTGGACAAAGGAACAACTACCTGCACTTGTCAGCGTTCCGTACCCCAGAGGGAGGGGTTCAGCCCGTGGCACTGAACCGCTCGGAGAGGCAGGACGCAATGGACGCCCAGAGGGCTGCCGAAAGGGCAGAACGGCAAGCACTGTGGGAAGCAGAGGGCAGGTAAATGCCAGTAGGTCCTGATACCGACCGACAGGGGGCTAGCCGTACCGACCGTGCTACCGGTGCTCCGTCGTCCCACCGTGACTGGCACTGGACTGTCTCTCCCGATAGCCCTGAAGAGTTTGAGGCAGAGAGTCACGACGAGTACAGGGTTCGTACCTTCTTCAAGGGTTCGCACGTCGCTGGTGCTGACCACTTCACTGATGACTTTGGTGAGGCTTTAGAGAACATGCAACTGTCGACATGGCACGAGAACATTTCCGTTGGCGGTGTTCATCCCAACGTCGGTAACACTCCTAACATCGACCCATTCTCTGAACATGCTGCTGATGAACGCCGTGATTACACGGACCACTTGGAGAGTATCGGAGAGGACAGGGAGACCGATCCCACTCGTGGGTACAACCAGTCTGCCGCCCAGAAGGCGCTTAAAGGCTACATCGCAGAGGGTAGAGAGGGACTTCCGCTGCTGGCTCTTCGTGCTGCTGCCCTTGGAGCGGCCTCTGGCGCTGTTGGTAGTATTATGGATAAGGACGAGTAATGGCTGAGGGGACCTCTGCTAACGCAGCAGTATTCGCCAACTGGAACAGCCCCTCTGAACCACCGGGGGCTGCGACCACTGCTGCCCTAGGACCGGCCCCGAACTTCCGTAGTTCCAAGGACTACCTGCTCTCCGGCTACCGCACAGGCGTAGAGACCCAGTTCCCAGACGGCTATCTGGGGAACATGGAGGGCAACAGGCGGGCCGACAAGATTCTGGGCCACATTGAGCGCATGAACCTACGGCAGTACAGCCGTGGTGTTCACAAGGGCGAGAGGATCAACCCTACGGACTACGTCTGGCCGCAGGAGTTCAATAAGTTCACCAGTCTTCAGTTGGAATCAGTGGGAATGCGGTATGCCCCGGTGGGAATGGAACAGCGCCGTATGACCAACGATGGTAAAATAAGTGGAGCCGATGCTATGAGGAGAGCACAGCCGGGATCAGAAAAGACACCGATTAACCCCGAGAGGCAGTCCCGCCTCCGTCACTTGATGCCACTTTACCGATAACTATGCCTATACAAAGCCACCGAGGACAGCAACCAGACGATAGGACTAAGGCAGACGCTGACCGTCGGCCTAAGAACATTCGTGAGAAGGACCCGGTCACGGCTGCCCGACTTCGACAGTACCTGTACATGCAGGGCATCTACGGTGAAGAGAGGGCTCAGGGAGCCTTGGGTGACATTGAGTTCGCAGCCTTGACAGGCCCAGACTTCGGCCCCACGGGCCGCTGGCAAAGGTAGACGATGAGTTCCCAGTCCTTCTCTGAAGACTTCAGCCGGGAAGAAGCCGCACGGGGGGCTTACCCTGACGCACGCCGACCCCGCTCCCACCAGCGTACTAGCAACCTTTCCCACCACAAGGGTCAGGAAGATCAGGTATACGGTGGGCGTACTGCGGCAAGGCAGCAGGGAATAACCGATAGCAGCCGAGGCAGGGGCCGTGCTGTTTCTCAGTGGGCAACAGAAGTCCTGATCGAAGCGAACTACGGCGCGACCGACGACACACATCCCGATACTGTTGCCGCTCGTATCGACCCCCGCAGGGCAGAACCACTACCCTCAGACCACCCAGAGGTGCTGAAGGAGATCAAGCGCGACCGCATTGAAGCCCTCATGCAGCCCGGTTCTGGCAACGAGGTGGACCAGTCGCTCTCTAGTGGCATCGAAGGGTACGACGACGACGACGACTGGATTTCCTAGTGGGTGAGCAGATTGCTCGTGGTGGGAGCCCCATTTCTCAGTCCTTCCCGATGCAGCAGTATCGGCAGAACAAGCGACCGTGGCAGACGAGGCAGGAGTTCCTCGTAGATCAGGCTCTGGACGCTGCTATCTCAGACCCAGACACCATCAGGGAGACACGCCCTGTCGTGCCTATGGAGGTATTCCCCGAGGTACGAGGCTTCACAAAGATGGAGCATGGTATAATGAGTGTACTAAATACGTCACGAGAGGTGCCCGTGTACCGCTCGTGGGTGTCGGGAGCGCCAGTAATGCTTCATAATGGTTCTCTCGTTGACGACACGTTCTCCGGTTCCGACCGGTACACGATGCAACCGATGTGGATGTAGGGCAATGGCAGCAAGGTATGTAGATCCCGGTAACGTAGTTGCCCAAGGCCAGTCTTTCTATACTGGCCTTCTTCCCGGTTCCTATGAGAAGGGTGCCGGAGGCGGGGGCGGTAGCAACGTCTACGGCAAGGGCTCTGGTGGAAGCGCTGGAGTTAGTGCTGACCGCACAGCCAGCGAGGCCGGTACGAAGTCCATCAAGGACTACAAGGCTGGTGGGAGTTTCCTAGGGACGCAGCCGATGACTGACAGCGACCGCTTGGACAAGATCGCTAAGAATACTGCTATCCCCTCTGCCGGTGGCGGCGGTGGCGGTGGACAGGGCAAAGCCGCTATCTTCGGCTCTGGCTCTGACGAGCCCCAAGGCGAGAACCCGTGGGCAGGGCCATACCCAATGGGGTCCAGACGGCCCAAGCAGGCCGACGAGACATCTAATACTGCACCACCACTACCAGACCCCGCACATGTTGAGAAAGCCATTATGGGGCAGTGGAATGGTTCAGTACAGCGTAGAGCGTCAACACGAGCACAGACTCGTCAGACCGGAGTACAGCAGTCTGCTACACATAAGTCTTTCCTGTACCCGAACATGGCTAATAGTACAGATCGCTCCCTCAACTTCTGATAGGATATAGGTATGGCAGTTAACGAATCCCGCTCAATGAATCAGGACATGGCACAGGGTAAGAACGACGGTACCTACAAGTACCTATCCCCTGATCGTGGTGGTGAAGTGGACATGACCAACGTCTCCACACGCTCCCGTGAACTACCGTGGCACTATGGCCTAGACCCGGATGGGTTCCCAGTCAAGATCGTTTCATAGTTTCTAAACAAGTAACCACAACCCGGAGTACAACATATGCCACGCCTACTGGTGTGTAAGCCCTGCGGCACCCTCTACAACATGCTGGACTATGACGGTCCTCCTGAGTACGACATGGAACTACAGGAGATCATCAAGCGACACCTGCATCAGGCGAACGACCCTCGCCCTGAGTCCCACGAGTCTCAAATCTTCCGCTGTGACGACGACACGGCAGCCAAACTTGACATGGAGACAGAGGTCAAGAAGGAGTTGATGAAGAACGAGATAGAAGTCCGTGAGATGCGGAACGACCTCAAAGAGGACGCCCTCAAGTGCTTCAACAAGCATGGACGGCCCAAGGCTGACTGCTTGGATTACTGCGGTGAAGACAAGACCGTTGGACGCAAGATGGGGGTACCTAAGGAGCACCGGCAGTACCTGTGCTTCTACTGTCCAGTGCAGGAGTACTACCAATATAAGATACGTAGTGCTAAGGGTCTTTATAGCACTAAGCACGACACGGTACAGCCTGACACTTCTGCACGGACTAGACGCTCTAGCAGCAAGGGCCTGTGGACCCCCAACATTCATAAGAACAAATGATCCTCATAACGATGGACACCTTGGCACTCCCCGCCGAGACGGTCGGGACTCGTAAGCCAAGTGTGGAGGGCCGGGGGCTCTGGAACATGCTGTTCCAGCAGTACAACGGCAGCATCGTACTCATCGCTGATGATAGGGATGACAAGGATCACCTAGAGCACTGGCTGAAGGGTGAGGGCTTTAAGCCCAGCATGATCGACTTCTCTAAGGACAGTAGTCCTAGGGAGAAGGTCAGGCGGGCCACCCAGTTGCGTAACGCCTTCGGGACCGTCCGCTGGTTCGTGGACGTTGACCCGTACTCCGCACAGTTGGCACTGGAGGACGGCCTCCCCACGTTGATAGCAGTTGCTCCCTCTGTCCCCCGTGTTGAGTGGAGGAATGACAGGGTGGAGGGGAACAAGCCTTGGGACACGCTGGTGGAGGAGATCGACCGCCAGAGGATCATGCGGGCCGAGGCCAACTGGGGTGAACGGGAGTGAAGGTCTACTTCGGTGGTGCCGAGAAGGGTTCCTACCTCTCCATTCTCCTGTCCGCTGGAGTTACGTCGTTCGGTGTCAATCTCACCCAGTTGTCCATCCCCAAGCGTAAGGAACTCATCCTCAGCGATAAGTTTGAGGGGGGCGACATCCTCGTGTACACCTCAGAATCCGACGAGGATCTCCATAGGTTTGACTCGTTCATTCGCCAGCACGAGGAAGACCTAGACATTGTTATCTGCCCTCCCAACTACGACGGAGAGTGGCTGGGTGAGAAGTACGTACCCATCTGGAACGACAAAGAGGACCTAGAGCGTCTGGCGTGGCTGTGCCAGAAGCATGGCAGGGTCGCTTTAAGTGACAAAGCCATTACTGGTAAGACCCTGCCCCGCATCAACCAACTCCACCAGAGGTGGGGCACCAAGATGGTAGCCCTCACGTCCAAGGTCGACTCCATCGACGCTGGGCCGTGGGATGTGGTGGTGGTTGGGTCGTGGACCTCAGTAATACGCTACGGAGAGACACAGGTCTGGGACGGTCACGGTCTTCGTAGGTACCCAGCCCAACAGAAGGAGAGCGCACGCAAGAAGCACAGGGCTGACATCCTGAGGCTGGGGGTCGACTACGGAGAGGTCATGGAGGATTCAGTGTCTGCACTGGGTCTGCTGTCCATCCGGTCGTGGCAGTCGTGGGCAGATTCATCGGGCTATGACCCCTCTCGTGACTACACCCTAGACGAGGATGAGGGTCCAGATAACCACCAAATAGTTGCTATCGGGGGGGAAGACCTAGGTGGAGATAACGGGGTTTCTCACCTACCTGATCTTGCTATCGGTACTGTATTAGAGCGGCACGAAGACGAGAAGGTTTTGCTACCCGGTATTGGCATTGAGGCCATCACGTCATTGGGGGAACAAACCACCGATGAGCAGGGACAATACACTGAAATCGCTCCAACTGTAGTAAACACTTTGGCTAGTACTGGTACTCTCCTGAGACAGTGTGATAGTTGCTATCTGGCGGCGAGGTGTCCCGCATTCAAGGAACATTCAGAATGTGGCTTTAAGTTGCCCGTGGAGATACGCACGAAGGATCAACTAAACGCAGCCATGCGGGTGATGATTGAGATTCAGGCGAGCCGAGTTCTGTTCGCTCGCTTTGCCGAAGAACTAGAGGGGCAGGGACTGGACCCGGCTTTGTCAGCCGAGATGGACCGACTGTTTTCGCTCATTGACAAGATGAAGAACGTGAACGAATCTCGTGAGATGTTGTCCATCTCAATGGAGACCAGAGGTACCAGCGGGGTGCTGTCCCGGTTGTTTGGGGACAAGGCAGGTCAACAGGCTCAGGCTCTTCCCGGTGGGGGCTTTGACGCAGAACAGAGCAACCAACTGCTGGCCGAGATACATGACGCTGAGGTACTGGACTGATACAGTGGGGCTTGTACTTGAATACTACGATGACGACAACGACGACGAACCTACGTTGGTCGACACCGACGGTGTGGAGTATGGGTACTGCATCAAAGGACAGACATCAGTACCTCTGCTTGATCTTACGTGGGACGGTGTGTGCAGAAAATGTGAGGTATGTGATGAGGACTAGCCGGGACGAAGTGGGATGGTTGAATGGAAACACCCGATTGGATATTAGAGGCCCCCTGCCGGGGGAAAGCACAGTTCATGTGGTACCCACCTATGGAGGCCAAGGACCCTAATCAGTGGTACGAGATGGGCCGAGTCGTTTGTGCGACCTGTCCGGTATGGGAACCATGCCTAGAGAACGGTAAAGACGAGAAGTGGGGCATGTGGGGTGGGCTCACACCGAAGGAACGCAAGAGACCATCTACGGCCCACGGTAAGTGGGAGGACTATCGACGGGGTTGTCGATGCGGTAAGTGTTGGCTCGCCCACGAGGATCAGATGCGTTCTGAACCAATCGACCCGGACCTCTTGCCAAACCAAGGGGACCCCGAGTATGATGAACCGAGCAGGATGCTCTTTGATATTCTGTGACCACCAACATCATAGGGGGGAACCATGTTTCTGGTACGAGTGCTCATAGCGTCCATTATCACAGTAGCCACTGCCTACGGGTGCTATCCTGTAGCAGATCCCCAAGGGGGTGAGGATGGCTTCGACCACAGAGAAACCCGCACGCGGACCTCTGTGGGACCGGGGTTCGATTCCCCGCACCTCCACACGGTAGGCGGCGGGGGCGTCGTTGTCCCCCCCACCAACACAACCACCCTCCCGCCGTCTGCCACCCCTACTACAACGACGACCACCACACTCTTCCCGTTGCCACCATACCCCGAACCCTTCTATAAGCGGACGCCTGATCCCCTGTACCAGCAGTACAACTATTACGAGCGCAGTCAGCGGGTCACTGCTCTCCAGATGGACCTTGGCATGAGATCAGTCGATGGGATCTACGGCCCGCAGACACGGCGTGCCCATATAGAAGAACTGGGTGGTCCCGCCATTGCCATCCTCATCTTTCATCCAGAGATATGGGAGAACCCGACTCCCTGCTCCCACGGGTGCCTGCCGGGTGATGGTCATTATGAACTACCAACGCTTGGTGCTCTCATCAACAAGTACTTCCTACCAGAGGACAAAGAACTGGCCTTAAAGATCGCCTTCTGCGAATCCAGTGGACGCAGTTGGGACATTGGGTCAACCGAGGTGTCTCATGCCTTCGCCGTTGGTTGGTTCCAGCACCTAGCCAAGTACTGGCCGGATCGCTCCGAGAAGGCAGGGTGGGGTGAGTACCACCCGTTTCATGGCGAGGCGAACGTAGCGGTAGCATCATGGTTGTTCTATAGCAGTGGAGTACATCATTGGAATCCGAGTAAAGCCTGTTGGGGGTCTTTAAGTGATTAGGTTTATCAGAAACTGGTACGTAACTCTCGTACCCTTAGTTATTATTGTTATTCTAGCCATGTTCATGGCGTACCTAATCTTCGCCCGTCCTTAAAGGACGGTTCCACTACCGTGGTATTATTATTATATGCCAGCACCGACCGGACCCCAGTGGTCTGACTTCAGCCCTCAAGATGAGTACGAGCCAGCGGGGTTTGAGGGCATGAAGGATATGGCAGTGGACGTTGCCAAGACAGGCGCTAGGCTGGCCCGAAAGGGCTATCAGTCTGCGACTCCAGCCGTACAAGCAGCAACATTAGCCACCGCCGCCGCCGGAGTTCTTGGAGCCGCTGGCGGTATGTTGCCGTTGGATACCGGTCTAGTGGTTGCGGCTAGTTCTCCAGCCCTTCCTTATGCCCGCCGAGGGGTGGAACATCTGGCGTCTATGAAGGACAACCCAGACAGAATGTCGGTCAGGAGAACACTCAGTCCAGTTCGTTTTGTGCAGAACCTGATGACCCCTCCGGGCGAACCTCCGGTGCGATAGTAATTCATACTTGCGAATCTCCCATACATGGTGGTACGGTTCTTGGTGGAAGGGAGAACTATGAGTGAAGACACCATCGGATACGAGACCTATGACACCCCTATGGGGTTGGTGACCGTCTACGTCAAAGACGAGCCGGGACCGAAGGGTCAGAAGGCTGGCACCTCCAAGGTGGTCTACAAGGACCCGCCTCCTCGCCCCATGAAGTTGAAGAAGAAGTACCGTCACTCCTCCTGACCACAACACGACCAAGCAACAAGAAGGGACGCTTTAAGAGATGACCGAGACAGACGAACGACCAATCATACGCATGTTGCCTGATCCTCCATCTGAGGGAGGTGGTCACAACCTGACCATCGCCTTCGACGTGGATCTCGCACGAGAGCACGAGGAGTACCTCCAGTACATCCACCGGCAGCCGCCCGAGGACCAGCATCCGTTCTTGGACGAGGTGTCCTACATCGCCCAGCAGATCATGGAAGGCTTCATGGACCAGTCGTCCATCGACGCCCGAGGCTTCGGGCTGACCCTCCGCAAGGGACGAGTGATCGTGAACGACGTTAGGGCTGTTACCCTCGCAGAGCGGTACATCCCGAAGGACGAGCCGTTCTAAGAACGTGGAGGGTCGGGGGTGTTTGCTACTTCCCACAGCGTCCCCCGCCTCCGACCCCCCACTCACGCAAGCAAGACGACAAGAGACGAGGAACAATGATCGAAGCACGTATGCGATACAGGGGTAAGAGGTATCGCCTAGGCACGTTCAAGACCATGAAGGAGGTCGCCGCTGCCAAGGCAGCGGTCACCAACGTGTTGGATCGGGTGGAGGCCGACAAGCCTGCTCCATCCAAGCCCTCCATCCCGAGTTTGGGTCTCATCGGGCAACTGATCGACATGGGTGTCTACGACCGAGACTTCGACAGCATCATGGTGCTCCTCCGAAGGTTGAAGAGGCGGTACGACATGGTCAACAAGGGAGTGAAGCAGGCAACCCCTCCAGAACAGACTTTGAGTCTGGATGAACTGGTGAGTGTCTCTGGTGGTGTCACGTTATGAGTGGCCCGACGATTCAGAGACTAACTTCCATCGGTCTGCTAGTGCTCCTCCTGCTCGTCCTGCTCGCTGGTACGGCCTTCGGAGTATCTGGTTCCTACGTCCACACCAGCAGCGACCCGGCGTACTTCGACACGGAGACTCAGACCGTGATCCAAGACCCCTACAACGTCGGTGAGGGCGCACAGTCGAAGAATCACGGTAACCACGTCGTGTACTGGGGACCTATCGGACCTCATCGGTGGCAAGACCTCGCTGCACAGGACTGGCCCTACGACCTCACCCGCACGTTCCTCGCTGCTCGCTATCCGGCAGGAGTACCGGGACACTTCCACTTCGACCACGACGCAGCAGCCCAGTTGCTTCCCCGTGGATTGACCGTACCAGCGCTTGATCGCCTGTACGCTACGAACCAAGGTTACGGAGCCCTGCCGACGAATCAGGAATAAGCATTTGCAAATCTCCCAACCCTTGTCCTAGTATGGACAACAGCGAGACACCTACCCCACAAGGAGGGGAAGTATGAGTCAAGAGTCCAGCGAGTGGCTGAACCAGAATGTTCTGGTCGGTTTCACTTCCAAGCGTGGGAACGCATGGCACTATCGTGCCAGCGATCAGGGCGACGAGCCCAACCACTACGAACTCGCCATCCCGGTTGAAGACGTGGAACGCCGCCTCTTCTACTGGGAGGCCAAGGAGTTCCCCGTCACCATCACCGTTCCGACTACCACGTCGGATGTGGACATCGCTGGTCTGGACGCCCTCACGGGTGCTGCCTACAAGCACGTCCCGGTCGGTGACTACAAGGCCATTGGACGGTCGGACACCAACGAGGTGTTCCGCATGTTCAAGACCTCCTACGCCATCCACCAGTACCGTGAATGGCTGCTGCACACGGTTGCCAACCTGATTGACGACGATGAACTTTCCGTCGCCAGCGCTGGCCTCCTCCAGAACGGTGGAGTTGCTTGGGTGAGTGTTGAACTCCCCGACAACCTTGAGACCCCACAGGGGTTCACCATCCGTCCCCAGTTGCTCGCTACCACGAGCCACAACGGGACGCTCGCCACGACGTTCAAGCAGACGGCCACAGCGGTCGTGTGTGACAACACCCTGTCGTGGGGCCTTCAGGATGCCGGTCAGGTGAGTCGTACCCGACACACCACCAACTCCGGCTTCCGTCTCCAGTCAGTACGGGAGGCACTGGACATCGTCCATGTGGCCGGTGATGAGATGATGGCCGAGATTGAGCGGCTGTCCAACATCAGTGTGGACAACTACCAGTTCGACCGGATCATCAAGCGTCTGGTCCCGATCCCCACGCTGGAGTCCAGCAATCAGGCCGGGGTGACCCGAGCCGAAAACAAGACGGAGCGTCTCCGGTCCCTCTGGACTGGTGACCCCCGTGTGGCCCCTTGGAAGGGCACGGCGCTGGGAGTGGTTCAGGCTTGGAACACCTACGGCCACCACTACACCGGCAAGGCTGAGAAGCGTGCCGAGCGCAACATGGTGAACGCCCTCAACGGGACCACCTCCAAGGCCGACAAGTTCGTCCTTGATGCTGTACTGGAGACCGTCGGGGCCTGAGTCCAGCGGGTTGGACTGGGGCGTCCCTACCGTCCCAGCCCTTCCCGGTGTCCTTGGATGCCAACACAACTAAATAAGGGAGACGGTCATCAACCGTAATGGTTGAGGACTTCGTCGCTCCTGAGCATGAGTTGAAACTGCTCCCAGACGACAACGAGGGACGAACGATGGCTAAACACGGTTCAGACTTTCTGGTGCGCTGCACCGTACTGGTGCTGTACGACATGGTGCTCCGAGAGGGACGCAACATCAACGTGTTCAGCGACGAGTGGAACCCCCACACGTTTGCCACAGAGATTATGGAGCGCCTCGCTGACGAGGACGACGTGTGGGCTTTGGAACGTGACATGGAACTGGATGGCACACGGCTGGGCGATGGCGAGTATCAACTGAGCGACAACTCCAACGTCACTCTCCGAGAGGACCTTGGTGATCGGGATGTGTTTCACAGGGACCACCGGAACATGGTCCGAGATTATCTGTCCTCCGACAAGACACTTCCATTGTTTACCTCGCTGTACGCCACACTTACTGGCACGACCAACTACCCCAACCGACACCTGTCGTCAAAGGACTTGGTGAACGTCAAGCAGTCCTACGTTCGATCCATCCATCCTTCGTCTCGCAGCGACTACCGACGACTGGTTGAACGCACCTCTGCTCACCCCCGTCAGAGCCCCTTCCCCGCTACGATTACCGAAGCACTGGAACACGAGTGGAGGAACACCATCGCTGGGTCGTGTACCCCGGACATGGTTGACATGCTGGCGAACGAGTGGGAGGACATTCCCATAGTACCTCTGACGCTTGACGACTTGCCGACGCAGAGTGGCTGGATGTATCTGGAGAAGCCTCTGGTACTCCCCTGCGATCCCGACATGAACGCTGCAAGGGCCGGGTTCAGCCACCGACCCATCCGAGCGATGTCGTGGCACACGATCTCCGGTAAAGGCGTGGACGATCCGGGGATGATTATTAGGGACGTTGAACGTCCTGACCATGCCGAGCCGCTGGCTGTCGTTCTATCGTTGTACTCAGACCCACGGGAGACCGGGCTGATCGGTGTACTCCCCGACGAGATTACTGACGACGTGGAGACTCTTGGCGACTGGGACGAGGGCAGCGCCTACGACTTCCACTTCCCTTTCTTGGACAGTGTTCGGTTAGCCCTACGAAACTTGTCCGTCCTCACTGACCCTGTCAACCAGATGGGGTGGTCGGACTTCAGCGCACAGGGTGAGGCAAGCCTCGTCTGGGACGTGCTCACCTTCATTGACGTTAGCGAGGAGGAGGTGCTGCGTCGTCATGGAGACGGCTTCCTGTTTCTCACCCAAGCGTTCCACGCCCTGTGGTCACTCATGCAGGAGATCGCAGTGGTGGAGACCGTCCCGGTGTACGGCAAGAAGCGGAACAAGTCTGGCAAGGAGAGGTCCGTCTCCAACGTCATCGTTGTCGACCTGCCCAAGATGTACAGGCCAACAGCCGAGCGTGACCCCGAGTTCAAGGGTGTGCTCACCTACCGGTTCCCGGTCGCCTCGCATTGGAGGCGTCTCCGAGACGAGAACGGGACGGTGGTCAAACGAGTTAGGGTGAAGGCACACATCAAGGGACCCGCCGACGGTGAGTTGGTCGTGAGGAACAAGGTGCTTCGGGTTCGCAAACCAACAGTACAGGAGAAGTAACGACATGGGTTTGAGCGAAGAGGCTCAGGAGTTCAACGATGACCAGAAGAAGCGCCGCCTCTACTACGAGACCGAGGGCCGACACCTCTCTCGTGTAGAGGACGAGTTGAAGAAGTTGAACAACAGCCTTGGCTTCCTCATCGACATGCTCCAGCAGTGGATGGAGGACGAGGAGAAGCGACGCAAGGAAGAGTACCGTCGTTCGACCTACGGGATGTACGACCCCTACCAGTACCGGACACAGCGAGGTCCTGACGACCACAGCAGGTGGCAGTGGTCTGGAGCGACAGAGCGGAACATACGAGATCCCTACCGCAACCCGTTCAAGCGTACCGGCCCTCCGCACCGTGACGATGAGGAAGAGGGAGAGGGAGAGGGTCCGCACTTGGGTGGCAAGTGGTAAGGCATTTGCAAATCTCCCAACCTTTGACCTAAAGTATTAGGGCACGGGGAAACCAAGGGAAGGGAATACCTTGAACATCATCACCATCTACCATCGGGTGGCAGACAGGGGTATCGGCTGGGACGAGTTCGCTCCCGGCGATACGCTGGAGACCGCCTACGTCTACGTGGACGAGGAATGGAACGAGGAGGTCGACAGCGTCGATCCTGCTGCCTTCCTGTCGAACGTGTACCGGCAGAACAACGCCGTTGACGGCAGCGAGATCAACGTCCAGAAGGGCAAGCGCTCCCTCTCAGTGGGTGACGTGGTCGGACTCCCCGACAGCACCTACTGGACGGTACTGCGCCTTGGCTGGGGACCTGTCGATGAGATCGACGTGGGCCTGTCCGTCACCGTCGAAGCCTACGAAGCGGACGCTGGGCTGTGCCCCCGGTGCGAGTCCAAGAGCCTCGTCGTACCGGTGACCCACAACGCCCTGAGCCGCACGACTCGTGAGCCCAGCGATACTCCTGTCTACGTCTGCTCACCGTGTGGTGAGGAGGAAGCGTGGCAGGACTTTGGCGGTGGAGCGACACCGCAGGACCAGTGGCCGGTAGTCGAAGGCTTTGAGTCCCCCTTCCGGCTCTCCGAAGAGGAGATGCTGGAGTTGGAGGACCAGTCGTGACCCAGCCCAACCGATACGACGAACTCAGCGGTGTCGCCAAGTTCATGGTCGACCGGCTCATCAACGCCATCGCCGCCTCCGACGAGGAGTGCGAGTTCCCCCGAGGGAGCCTCACCCGCTGGACCTCCACAGAGGAGGACGGTTCACGAATCTACACGTTCTTGGACCTCGCCACCGTCGGGATTCACCACAAGTACGAGGTCACCCGATTCCCCAAGCGTGCCAAGTTCCGCTACTACAAGATTGAGGAAGCAAAGAAGGTGACAGCATGACTGAGCGCTACCGGGCCACCCTTCACGACCGCATCTACCACTGTGACTACCTGTTGAGTCGCATCACAATGCTCCCCTCCGAGGACGAGCGGGCCGAGGCCATCGCCTTCCTCACGGAACTGCGGAGCGAGTACCGACACGCACTGAGTGAACTGTCCTTGAGGAGAGGAAACTGATGGCTAGAACCGGGAGAACTGAGAAGGTTATGAAAGACATGCAACTGAAGGACCTGACAGTGGGTGACAGCGGCACCCCGTCGTCTCCGAAGGCTCTGACTGACAGTGAGAGGGTGTCGGCATGGTTGGGAGGCCCGCCTCTCCCCCGTCGTTACAGGTGGCCCGTGGACGCATACCTGAAGGCTGATGCTTGGGTGTTCAACGGTGACATCGCCCACGAAAAGGACGACCCCACACTTCGCCGCAAGGTCCTTGGTATGTCAGAACTACCCTTCAACTGGGTTCTCAACCTTGCCGACCTTCGGGGCAGGCGCTGGATGTACAAGCATCAGGCCCATAGAAACTCGTTCACTGTACACATGCGCCGTGCTCGTGTTGGTGACGAGAGGTCGGCCACGCTGGAGGCGAGAATGGAACAGAACCTCCAAGCAGCACGGGAGCGTATGGGGGAAAAGGCTTGGCACAAGATGGAGTACAAGCGCACGAAGCGAAACGAAAAGCATGAGCGGATTGCCAAGCGTGGCGAGAAGAGGTATGGCTGATGGCTACCATCTCACAGCAAGCAGAGACCACCCTCACGAGGAAGAAGATGATGATGACTCGTGATGCCGAGGCCCAGCGGATGCGTGCCCGATGGGCGATGGCTGCCGAGGAGAAGAAGCGTCGCCACGAGGAGGCGCTGGAGTACGCACGACAGAAACACATCAACGAGAAGAAGGACGACAGCAATGCTTGACATACTCGCAGACGACGTAGCCCGCTTGGACCGGGCAGCCAAGACGGCCAAGGACAGGCTGGACGAGGCCAAGGAGAAGATGATGGCCGCTATGGACGAGGCCGAGGTGACCAAGGTCGCCGTCCCGTCTGGCAGGGCCACCATCACCCTCATCAACGGCGAGCGTCTGGACGTGGACTACGAGGCTCTGGAAGAATCCGATCCAGAAACCGCCTCAAAAGTCCGTGCCTCAAAAGTCGACCTTTCTCTCTGGAAGGCTGGTATCACTGCCGGAGTCATCAACGTCGACCTCGCTGCGTCGGTTTCCAAGGTCGTGCCCTATCGGCAGATCAAAGTCAGCCGCAAGTAGCAGTACGAGTAGCAGTACGAGTAGCAGTACAGTAACCCATCCAACAGTCGACCGCTTTAAGGGTCGCTTAAAGAGAGAGGTTCCTACATACACATGAGCACACCACAGGAGCAGCCGCAGCCGAGGAGTGGGCCGGGTCAGGCCGGGGAGAGGGAGGTCCCCATCAGCCCCTCCAACGATGGGCTCCGGGCGGTGGTCGACGGCCACCTGCCCCACGGTGGGCGCACCCGCTGACCTGACCACAACGGTGTGGTTGCCGCAGCCACTGAGAGTGACAGTACAGGTATCATTTGCAAATCTCCCAACCCTTGTCCTAAACTGGAGCACATCGGGGAGGGACCACTTCCCCACACACCACACAGGAGCCCCACACACACATGAAGAACCTCGTCTGGAACGACTCAGTCAGTGCCAATCACCGCCCCGGCGGTCACCCCGTCGTGGAGGCACTCTTCTACGGCGACGCCCCGTCTGTGCGAGTCGAAGAGGGCGTGACCCACGGCGTCACCATCTCGTTCTCCGATGACGTGGCGGTGTCCCTCACCCCCGCTGCTGCTGACGCCCTTCAGGACCTCATCTACGCCGCCCTCGTGGAGGTGTCGGCATGACCACGACCACGACCACTGACGTGCGCCACGAGGTGGAGGTGGACACCCGTCTCGCCGCCGCCTACGAGGCGACCTACGACGCCGGGAGGTATTGCCGGGGAGCGTGGGAGACCCTCGTCCACCTGCTGCCCCGAGAGCAGCGGAAGGAGTTGGACGACGACGTGCGGTTCGCCCGTCAGTCCTACGCCCCGGCCAAGGTGCTGGAGGCTGCCCACGTCCACGCTGCGACCGCCGAGCGGGAGTGGGACCGGCGGGACATGGAGCGGTACCTCTCCGAGTACTACGCCAAGGCTCAGGCACTCACCGCCGCCATCGCCGCCGAGCGACTCATCGGTGAGGAGTACGAGGGCTGGTCCCGGTTCTTCCTCGTGACCTCGTCCAAGGGCCACATCCACTCCAGCATGAACTGCTCAACCTGCAACTGGCAGACCACCTTCGGCTGGCTGCCCGACGTGAGTGGGTTGGACGAGGAGGCTGCTGTGGAGGCCCACGGTGCCCTCCTCTGCACCGTCTGCTTCCCGAGTGCGCCAGTGGAGTGGACCAACCACTACGAGGCCGAGGAGGCCCGCAAGCAGGCCGAGTCGTGCCCCGGATCAGGACAGCCCGGAGCCGAGGGCGGGAGCCGTCAGGGCTACGTTGCCGGGAACTTCCACACCTGCACCGTCTGCGGCGAGAGGGTCGGTGGGGCGGGCTACAACGTCCGCAAGCACAAGGCAGCAAAGCAGTAGTACAGGGATTTGCAAATCTCCCAACCTTTGACCTAAACTGGAGTGCAGCGGGCAAGAACCGAGAGATCCGACTTCCCGCCCATCTCTTACCCACACACCACACAGGAGCCACACCTTGACCCAGACCATCGCCAACCCGGCCTCCGACAAGCAGTTGGCATTCATCGGCAAACTGCTGGCCGAACGTGTCCACCCCGACGTGGAGGCGCTTGCCCAGTATGGGGCAGTCATACCGAAACTGACGACCAAGTCAGCCAGCGAACTCATCGACCACCTGCTGGCCCTCCCGGCCCCGGCCCCGGATGCCTACCAAGGTCCTGAGGCCGACCACGTCATGGTCTCCAAGCGCCACGGCAAGTGCGCCCTGTGCGCCCATCCGACCTTCGCCGGTCAGGCCCACGCCAGTGTGGTCGCCAAGGTGTGGTCCTCGTACCACTTCGCCGGGGAGTGCCCGGAGGGCGAGGTCCAGACCTCTGGCATCGACTTCCGGGTGGCGTGCGAGACCTTCGGTCGGCACTCCAACTGGAACGGCAAGGACTCCTACACGCTCCGCTTGGCCGACCCTGTCCACGTCGATGGGCAGGTCTCTGGTGAGACCCGCCTGAAGGTCAAGGTCTCGTACAACCAGACGACCGGCTGGGTGAACGTCTCCGACGACGCCGAGTACGGACGTGGCACCCAGTACGGCTCCCAGCGCCCCGGTGCGGAGTACGTGGGCGACGCCTCCGACACCCTGCGCCGGATGCTGGCCGACGTGCAGGCCAGTGCAGCGGCCTACGGCCAGATCACGTCCACCTGCGGATGCTGCTTCCGGGCACTGGAAGACGAACTCTCAGTGGAGCGTGGCATCGGCCCGATCTGCTGGGCAAAGTTCAACTAATCAACGACCAACCAACGACCAAACAAACCACACAAGGAGACCACACCAAAATGCGATTCAAAGACATCCTTCCCAACTCCATCTACCGGGTGACGGGCCAGTACGGCACCCTTGGCTACATCCGAACGGGCGACACGGTGACCGCCGTCCCGACCTACGGAGATCCCCGTGAGGGCAAGCGCAACACCCACCTGCTCCTGACCATCGACCGCTACGACATCATCCACCGGGACGACGATGGCACCCGGACCCGTGAGTGGGACCTCGTGGACGCCGACGGCAACCGGCGCTCCGAGGACGACCGCTACGTCGATCAGGTGGAGGTCCTCCGCTGGGTCGACCACGCCAAGAGCGGCCACGGTGTCGTCCACGGCGACGAGGCTCTGGACCTCACCTTCCAGCCCGAGCCGTTCGTGACCGAGATCGGGGACCTTAGCCACCCGAACCGCTGGGACCTGAGCGACCTCCCGGTCGACTCCCTCCCCGCCGACTTCGCCCAGAGGCTGGCCGACTTCGACGCTGCCTACGAGGCGTGGGAGGCTGCCCAGAAGGCCGACCAACTGGAACGGCAAGGACTGAAGGAGCGCACTGGCGAGTGGTACACCAGCGACGAGTGGGACGAGGCCAACCCCGAGCCCGAGTCCCCGAAGTACGAACTGGCCGACGCTCTGATCGTTGAGTGGGGCACCCCGTACTTCCGGTACCCCTCCACCCGGCGGTCGGCCAGCCCGAGGCGGTCGACCGTGGACTGGCAACTGCGTGTGAACCTGTCGAAGGTCGACGGTCCCTACACCGAGGTCGACCTCGCTGCTGCCCGTCTGGCCGAGAAGGCCGAGAAGGCCGAGGTCGATGCTCGCTACGCCGAGCGGGCGAAGGTCCGACGTGCCGCCGAGAACAGGGCCAAGGCGTTCCTCGTCCAAACCCTCGCCGGAGTCCCCGACGCTCTCGTGGAGCAGTCGTCCAACGGACTACAGCGGGCGGTGGATCGTGCCCGCACGACCGGCGTCTCCGATTGGTCGCTGGACTACACCTCATACAGTGACGAGGTGAACACCGAGACCCCGGACGGTGACAGCCTCGTCGGGCTCACTGCATCGACCCTCGCAGCCATCACCTACGCATGGCAGCAGACCTTCGGGGACGCCTCATGGGAGGACATCTCCGCTGGTGTCTACGAGCGGTTCCACGCCTCCGACGAGGTGCTGCACATCACGGTCGACGTGCCCGACACCGACGACGTGGAGGCCACCGCCGAGCGTGTCGCCCAGTACCTCCCGGCCAACTACGAGGTGGTCAGCACCGAGACGTGGGGGAGCGACTCTCAGGTCCTCGTGAGGGGCACCGACGTGGCAGGCTGGACCGCCGCCGACTACGTCATCCCGAGGCTCGCCTCAGGGCTCCTGACCGCCGAGGTGTACAGCCTGAGTCGCAAGGCGGTGATTGACCACAACGGTGTGGTCGTCACGACCGCATAGAGTGACAGTACAGGGATTTGCAAATCTCCCAACCTTTGACCTAAACTGGAGTGCAGCGGGGAGGGACCACCTCCCCGCTGCTCACCAGCCCCCCACACAGGAGCCCCACACACACATGAGTGACCTGACTTCCTTCCTCTCTTCTCTGGAGACGACCGACGCCCCCCGCCCGGTCGACACCACCGTCGAAGGTCGACCCCATCCGACGCTCGCCCCGTGGGCTGCCGTGGCCTGCCCCGGTGGTCTGCCCCTCTACCCCTTCCAGCAGGACGCACTGGATCACATCCTGACCTCGCCGGTCGGTCGTCGCACCTTCCTCTCGCTGGAGCAGGGTATGGGCAAGACGCCGACGGCCATCCACGCCATCGCCGCCAGCCTCGTGGCCGTCCCCGACGCTGGCCCAGTGCTGGTGTGTGTGCCGCCCAGTCTTCGCCGGACGTGGCTCCGAGAGTTCGACGCCTTCCGACCGGGCACGACCGTCACCCTGCTGGAGGGTCGCAAGGTCTACGAGGTCGACTACGACGTGGACGTGGTCCTCATTGGTGACTCAGTCATGGCCGCATGGGCCGACGAGTTGGAGGGCAAGGTGTCCGGTCTGGTGGTCGATGAGTGCCAGCGGACCAAGTCCCTGAGCCAGCGCTCCAACGCCGTCCTGAAGGTCGCACGCTCGCTCCCGCAGGACGGGATGCGCCTGCTCCTCACGGGCACGCTCACGACCAACGGTCGGCCCACCGAGTTGTCCCAGCCCCTCTCCATCTTGGACCGTCTGGGCGAGGCGACCCCGAAGCAGGACGGCACCTTC
>VTLG01012203.1_pt1 | contig 83568 bp, 92 predicted proteins | sample 4694571 | NCBI WGS metagenome assembly VTLG01 (sample SAMN12604809, study PRJNA352737) | marine metagenome | biome: ENVO:00000447; feature: ENVO:00000209|ENVO:00000569|ENVO:01000036; material: ENVO:00002151; isolation source: viral sequences binned using virsorter ...
CGGATATAGGAGCAGCAGATTCTAATGAAAGCGTATGATTACCAGTATCTACTTCTGTTCTTTTATAAGTAGAGGCGGAAAGACCTGAAATACTTCCATTTTCAAAATCTCCAACATTATTTAAAAGCACATTTTCATCTTCAAGAGAAAAAATTGTTTCCTCTGGAAGAACTTTCATTGTACTAAAAGTAGAATTTGATGAAGTATTAACATAAGGTAAAATTACTTTGCCTTTTGCACCAGATGTTACTCCTATAACAGATTCGCCAAATCGATATTTTCCGTAAATATTTTCGCGAAAATTTAAATATGTTAATCGACCAGTATTTTTTCCAGTTATAGGATCTTCAAATCTCCATTGTTCTAAACCTAGCGTTCCTTCATTTTTTGCTTCGTATGTAGGTCCTTTTATATAATCTATGCCCGTAGTTATTACTTGTGTATTAGAAATAGATCCAAATTTTGTATAGGTGTAACTAGTTCCGCCGTAGTAATCAAAAATATCTGTAAAGCCGTCGCCGAGCTGATTTACCGGCAAACCAGTGTCTGCATCTAAAGTTTCAAAATAACTAGCTGGTTGAATTGTGCTAATGGTAAACAGATTAGATTTACCAGGAACTGCAGATCCATTTGCACTATAATAAAGAGAACCATATGAACCTTCAACGAAATTGGGTGCTTGTGGACTTTCTAATGCATATACAAAAGATGAATTATTTACAGAGGGCCCAGCAATCGTTCCTTTAGCACCTGTTTTAGAATCATACACATAATAACCCGGTTGCATATCATCTTCGAAAGCTTCTGTATGTAAAAGAATATTATCACCTGCATCAGCACTACCATCTGTGCTATCAATAAGAATTTGACCTAATCCTTCTTCTAATAATATATTTGCTCCGCCTTCGGCAGTATCTTGATTTGTTACTTCGGCAACAAATGTAATTGTATTACTTGAACTAAAATGTGTATTAATATTTTCTGGGTATCTAACACCTTCTTGTTCAATGGAAAAGGAAGGTTGATTTAACAATATGGCTGATTCCGCCGTGCCGCCTTCTGCAGTTGATATAGCCGCACTAATTAATGTATTGGAGGTTCTATACATTCCTGTAGGAATAACTCCACGAACAGCGCCTGTATGACCTGATCCTCCGGTGCCAGCACTCTGAACTACTAAAGCTTCTCCTCCTATATAACCATTACCGCCATCATCAATAATAATTTCATCAATAGCTCCATTAGCAGTGGCGTTTACACGTGCTACAGCACCAGTACCTGGACTATTAGTAAATACAAGAGTATCATTAACCTTATATCCTGTTCCGTTACTTATAATATCAACTTCACCGATAACCGCAATACAAGTTCCTCTAGAAGAACCTGTTGGAAAATCCATAGCATAAACAGCATCACTTGAATTATTACTACTCATTAATTCCATATCAACGTACGCTTCAATCGTTGCTATGGTTTCATCTGCTTTAAAATCGGAATAAGTATCAAAACGAATATCATATCCTTTAGTATAATCAGTTAAAAATAATTCTGTTATACCAGTTGTTCCTTCAAAATATGAAATTGAATTATCAACAGTGGCTGTTGCTTGAGATTGTTCTCCTTTAATAATTTTACTATTAAAATCATCTGGATTTAAAGATGTACCGGTATAAACCTTAATAGATTTTAATGATTTCCAGGTACCGTCTGAAGGTCTTAATAATCTTTCTTTTGGATATATAAAGGAAAGTTGTTCGGAACCATAAACAGTTCTCCATAACCATAAAAATGAATCTTCTGTTCCTCTGGATCTATAAATTTCTCTGGCTGTTTTTATTGCTTGTCTTAAATCACCAATTGAGTCCATGGGAATATTTGTTAAAAAATCATCCCTGAACCTTTCCAAAAATAAATTATCAGTTTCATCTATATCATTTACTAAATCAAAATCTGCTGACGCACGAAGAGGGTTTCTTGTAATATCTTTATCAGTTTTTCCAACATATGCTTTAGCCCTTGATCTTCTACCAGTTATTGTTTCTCCGTGAAGAAAAGCCTTACCATTTGTTGGTCGAGCGAATAATAGATGAGGATCAGTTTTATAATTATCACTAGTAATATCAGAAGATTGGTATTTACCTGCCGGGAAAACTCCATGATTTTGTGTTCCGGTGACTATTGCTTCAACTCCAGAATCGGAACCCACAACTGATTCGCCTAATTGAAATGTTGCAGTAGTTGGGTCTCTATCTGATTCAACTAATGCTTCGTCATATGGTGCTACGAGAACGCCTTCTATTTCTGCAGTACTTTCTAGTACAAATTTTCCAGTAGCTGTATATTGAGTTAATTCTGTTGTGGGAGGATCATTTTCAAATACTCCAAAATTAATACCGGATTCGCCACCCTTTTGAGGCATATAAAATTTTAGTCCAGCCCATTCTTCAAATTCTACTGTATATACTATTTCAGGATTATCTGAGGCGGCTATTGCGGCTGGTTTATTTCCATATACTGGGAAAAAATAACCTGTTTGTAATCCAATATCAATTGGTCCAATATGTCCATGGCTTTCTTGATACATTACTCCGGTATCTAAAGCGGTACCGTGAATATAATATGAATTATTATCATCTTCAAGAACTAAATTAAATTCATCTAAAATTAAATCAGTATATTCAATTTGATAAGATTCTAAAAATTCAAAATATTTTGTGAGAAAAAGAGGGAGATTGGAACCCTCTTCCATAAAAAAAGAAGGTAATTGATTTTGAATAATTTCAGAAATTCTATTATCAGCCATTATGCAGTATTAGCTCCATATACTACTAAAGAGGGAGTTTCATTAGCGGTTGCCTGAACAAAATCACCAGTCTGTGCCGCGGTGTCTAATATCATATTAACCACTACATCTTTTTTATTAATTAATATAACTTGCTCTCTAATAGGAGTAACGTCTTGAACATTTGTTTCAACATATATCTCAATAGTATTAGTATTAACTACTTGTTCAACTTCGTAAGGTTGAAATCCTACTAATGTCATTTTACCGGTTTCATAATTAACTGTTCCAACATTAGAATTAACAATTGCTACAGCTCCAGCTTCTTCTTTTATAACTTGAATAATTCCATCAGCATCACTCAATTGTGTATTTTTTTCTAATACATTAGTATTTTCATTAATATACGAAAATTTTGAAGATGTTAATGTTCCTTTATATCCTTTATATGGATACTTTAACTGGTTAGAAAAATTTTGAGCGTAGTTAAAAGCTTGTCCGAGTTCAACTACTAATCGTTTAAATAATAAAACTGTCGTTTGATTATTCAAAATTGCTGGGTCAGAATTATCAATTAAAGTTGTTAATCTTGAATATCTAAATCTTAAATCAAATTTTCCTAGTTCTTGAGTATTATAACCTATAGCTGTTTGTACAATTCTTTCACCAATTTCTTGCGGGGACTGTACAGTTTTATTTGGATTATATCGAACATTAGAAGTAATCTTTATATAAAGATAATCAGGAGGTACAATTTCTGGTGTAACAGAAACCATATTTTTTGATAATAAAATATCTTTTTTAATAGACTCTTTATCTTTTGTTGTTAAAAATAATCCACTTTTAGGTCTAACAGCAATATAAGCTTTTCCATACCTTGGGGGATCATTTTGTTCTCCGCCCCAACATGTAACTGATTCGGCATTAACCCATTCTTTTTCTACGATTCTTTTATAATCATTTAATGTTACACATCTATTTTGTGTTTCATATAATTTTGGTGCATTATATTTAATTTCTGCAACAGATTCCCTATCAGCTCCACCATAACCTCGAGTAGTTGTCAAAATAGCAACATTACTATATCCACCTATTGGGTCCATTGCCTTAAACACACTTGCCGCATTGGTTACAACCCCATCAGATATATTTGATGATAAAATAATTTGACTACCGTCAGCTGGTTTATAACCGACTTTATTATCACCAAATTGGACTTCAAATTGATTTTCAAACGCTTCATATAAAAAATATACATTAGAAGTTGGTGTAACCTTAACTGTATCTGATACTTGTTGATAAGCATGTGTTTCGGTTGAGGCCGCTGAAGTCTTTACAGTAACAGAAAGAGTAGATATATCGGTATTAGTATTAGGCAACATAAATGTTTGTTCTTTATTACTATAATCCATTGTATATTTGTGTGTTAACCTGACCCCTTGATTTAACTGAACGTCGCCAATTCTAAATCTTCCATCACTAGCAATTACTCCCGCATAAGAATCTGCTGTTGTAAATATATATTTTTGTTCATTGATTGTTGATGAAAATCTTTTATTTTTTTCAACAATCATGGTTGTTGCATTATCATTTGGCATAATAGTTAATTGAACTATAGCTCTAGTTCCTCGAACCGATCGCGGCGTATAACCTATTTGCTTAGCCCTTTGTACAACAGAATTTCTAAGTTCAGCTGTATCTAAAAACATTTCATTTGCTAGCATATTTAAATAAAAAGAATTATAATACGTATTATATGAAAGTAAATCCATTATAACATCTAAGCCGGACCCGGCAAAATCAAAATTTGCAAATTCACTTTGACTTTTTAAAAATGCTACTAAGTTTGATTTAATAGAAGCGTAGTCTAATTCAGATACTTTTAATTTTGCTGATTGTTCCGCCACGGTGATTCCTATCTATATAAAAATTGTTCGAAGGTTTCTTCGGATTGTTGGGTCATCATAGTAAAAATAATTTTTACTCTGTATCTGTTTAAATCTTCTTCAGAACTAACCTGAATATCTTTAATTTGAGCACGTGGTTCTAAATTCTGCATAGTTATTTCGATACTTTGTCTTAATCGAGTTTCCGTTAACGCATTCATCTGATCAAATAATAATGACGATAAATTTGACCCAATCTCAGGATGTCCTATTCTTTCGAATTCTCTAGTTTGCAAAATATTTCGCATAGATTGTTTTATAACAGTAGCATTCTTTGTTTTAATTATATCACCCGTTGTAGGATGAACATTAAACGATAAATCTACGTCGGAATATATTGCGGCACCCGTTTCGCGATCATATTCAATTTCTGTAAATTCTGCATCTGCCATTTATAATTTCTCCATTACTTTATTTATCAGGTTGAATCCGGATACTGCCTAGTATCTGCAGTCTCACCGGAACTCGGATCAACAATTTTATGATATCCACCTAAAGATGATCCACCTTTGGCTGGGGAGGTCATATCCGGCCAATTTTTATTTGAGAGCACATCAAGATCCTGATATACTTGTTCCGCGAGTGCATTGACGTATGTTAAATGATCTGTAAACGCTTGCCTACTTTTTTGAACCTTTTCTGATTTTGCTGCCACTGTTGCCCCTGCGTCTGAAATTTTAACCGACCAGTTTTCATGATATTTAAACATCTCTATTGCTCCTTGTGCACCTTGACGAATAGGAGCAGAAATCGCAATATATTCTACACCAATTGTTTCTTCAATCGATGCAGTAATCTCAGTATCTGAACCAAATGAGATAACTAATATATCATCTTGAGAAACACCTATTCCCATCCATGAAGATGCTATACCTTCTCCGGCAACCTGGCCTAGGGCTGTTTCTTCTACTGCGCCAATATTATCTGGTTCATCTAAGAATTGATCAGATAAAGGTGATGTTCCGTTTAATTTTATTATAGTTCCTCTTGGATAATAAGATTCAGTACGTTTTGCTCCTGTAGTGCCGACTGTATCATCTTCAAATAACGGAAGATCTTTATATTCTCCGTTAGATTCCGGAGCAACTACCGAAACAGTATTAGCTTTAGCATAAAATTCTCTTAATCTATAACCCGGATGCTTATAATGAGTAGTATTTGCAGCATTATCGGTTGTATTATAAGGCGGAAAGTTTTGGGATTTAGGGAAAAATATATCATAAGATAATGCTACACCTACATCAGCTTCAAATGCTTCGTCTAAAACAGCCACAGTTGAATTAGATAATTTTTCAACTGCCCTGGTACTCCCTGAAGCATCAGAAAGAGGATCCATTATAGTAATTGTGGTATTCTTTTTAATTTTACGATCACCTTTAAGAAAATCGTCAGTATCCACAAAATCTTTAAATTGGCCGCCGCCCACTAACATCAATGTTTTTCCTTTAGTTCTTAAACTTCCTGGTCGAACACCATCTGGATTTTCCGCAGAGTAAAGTGTCGCGGTTCCAGACACGATTTGCATTATATCAATTTCAGTTATTATTTCCTCAATTCTTTCAACCAACAAATCTAATTCATATATACAATTATCCCTCATTTGTTTTAATTCTATAAAAACATTATAATTTTCTCCTTCAAATAAGCCAGTCAAAATATTTATTTTACCAAAAAGTGCAACTTTCATTATTTTTGATCTTAAAGAAGCAGCACTTGGGCCATCTAGTATGTTTAGAATAGATTGTAAACTTGTTTTAGCTAAATCTAACCAAGCTAATTTGTCTTTCTTTAATTGTTGTGGGCTTCTAGGATCTCCTGCGATTACTTCCTCATCCGGGCCTAGATCTAGATCGAGTGGTTTCCAGAAAACACCATTAAGAATATAAAGCCCAGAAGGAACACCAGTATCGGGATCTACTGCAGTGTCTTTAATTAATGGTGCTCCAGTCTCTGATGGATCATCTTTAGTATCCAATATACATTCATAGTTCTTTCCTCTATAATATACTTTATCACCTTTCTTATAAAACTTTGTTGTTGGATTCCCATCTTTATCAAGTGGACCAACATTTGTCCAAGCTGGAATAGCTAATTGAGTTAATTTTGCTTGTGCTTTCTTTTCGTCTGCTGTTTTATCTCTCACACCTAATAATAAAGCTAACATGTTTATAGCTTTCTTGGTTGCGTTTGTTGCAGATCCCCCACCTAAAAAACAAAGCCCAGCACAAAATTTTAAATCTTCTGGTGGCTTATTTGGGCCGCCGGCACTCAACATTCTTTCTCTAAAAACCTTTGTTCCTCCGGCTTTTGGTTTAAGATATAGAGTATATACGCCGGTTGCTGGTAATCCGTTGGCAAATAAATCTAATATATTTTCAATATCTTTCCCAAAAACTTCTAATTCGGCTACTTTATTATCAAGCCATTTTATAATCGGATCAAAAGATTTTCTAGCTACTGCAACAGTTGCTTTCATTCCTCGTACTTCACCTTCAACTTTATCAAGAAAAGGCCCCCACCCAGGAAATAATGTCTCTAAACTTTTACCATACCAATTAGGAGGATTTCCTACTCCCTCACCAATAAAAGAATTAACTACTCTTCCTACTGTAACTTGCCCCGGTTTAATTTGACCATATGTGGTTCCCATCGGGCTGGCCTCTGCATCTTTTATTACATCATCTACTTTTGTTACTTTACCATCGTCTGTGGTTGAATGCATTGCCGATGTGGAGGTTGGTAGGCATTCATATATTAACTCACCGGGTTTAAATTCTTCACCGGGAAACTGCATCACAACATCTAATATTTGTTGCTGATATGGTAATACATTTTTATTTACTTTTTCAGTTTTAGACATTGCTCTTATTCTGCGTTCTGTCAAATCCATATCTCGAGATGCTTCAGGACCAGCATTCCAACTCATATCTGCTGGTTTATATTCTTCTAATAACATATTTTTAGTTTCAACAACTTCTTTTATTCGCGCCACCTTCCCCCCATCAGTCATAATTCTTCTGTCGGTCATTCTGGGGCCTTTATTTGGTTGTGCTCTAAAAGATCCTGCCCTTTCAGCTTTTTTGTGAAATTCTTCTTGTGCAGCTTCATCTGCTCCCGCGACGAGGGTTGTATCATCGTATAGCTGTCCGCCGGCGCTTTGCTCTTCCTTCGTCAATTTTCCAATATCAATATTTGCAACATGTTGTACTTTAATTCGGTGAGTGGCTTCATCATCTTCCCATAATTTAACAATATCTTCTGTCATAGACTTAAAAGATCTTACATCAAAAAATTTTTGAAAATTTTCCATAACTGTTAGGAATCTATTAGCATCTGGTGCACCTATAATAAAAATCATTCCACCAACAACAGATGAATCTGAAAAAATTGGACGACCAGATTGATAATAAGACGGATCCACCAAGTTCTCTAATTTTTTCATATCAGTAGGGTTCCACATTTCCTTTGTAATCTTTTCCCCATCTGTGGTTTTCGCTGTTCCTTCTCTAATCTTTTTTAATATATGCTTCGGAACATCATTTGCATCATCAAAAGATTCATCTATAGTTCGTAAAATTCCCTGCGGAGTTAATTGTACTAAATGAGTCATTGGATTGACCATCATGAGAGTTTGCTTCGCTAGCGCCACAGCTCCCGTTGCGGATCGGCCTACGTCCCCCGCGTCTGCGCCACCGCCCTGTAGAAGTAAGCTATCCGGATTTACATTATCCAGGACAGTATTCATAGGCTGCACAGAAGCATCTGCAACATAATTTATTTCACCAGAGATTGGATCTCTAGCAACATTCATTGCATCTATTTGTTCCCGAGACATTGACTGCATTTCTGTAGCCCTTTCCCTGGCACCCTGAAGCACTCCACTTGAAGGGGCTACTGTACCGGGCACAAACCCGGCGGGTACTAATTCTCCTTTCATATTTCTTCTAGCGGGCACATAAGCTTGACCACCAACAAAAAGCGTACCAGTTACAGGATTTTTTGTTACATTTTGTCTGACAGAAGTAGCGGTAACAGGAAGCATATAAAAACCAAGAGACTTCAAATCTTGTAATATTTTTATAATTTCATCTAAAATTGCATCAAGTGCCGCGAATAAGGGATCTATCGTGGATAATAAAAAAGCTTTATTTATTTCATAAAAATCTCTAACAAATTTTGAATTTGCTTTATGAAGGTCTAAAGCTTTTTGAGCACATTCAGCAAAAGCTTTTATGTAAGAATTATCACCTAATGTTTGAGATTCCCAAAGATCTGGCCCTGTATCTTCTTCTTCTCCGATGTTAAAAATCGGACCGGCTGCTTCCTCTCCAGCTTCAGTTTGAGTCGTTCCGAAGACTCCTGCTCCTCCAATAGTTATTTCAGCCATTATTTTTTCCTTTTACTAATTCTTCATTCTGTTTTAAATATTCAACATCTTTTCTAAATCGCTTTAATAATTGGCTTTCTAAATCTAACATTTGTTTAGTTTTTTCAGCTAGTTCCATCAGCAAAGGATGAGCTTGCATTTTTGTCGCTTTTTCCCATTCTTCTTGTTTTTTATTTTTTGCCATATTAATCTGCTAATAATAAGTTTAAATTCTTTTGAGACTGGATTGCCTGAACAGCATTATATATCCACTCGGGCGCTACACTAGTTCCCTGTGCCTTTGCCATTGCTCCTGGCATAAGAGATCCCGTATTGGTAGCCCCAACAACGGCGTGAGAATGATTTAAATAATCTTGCATGAACTCATCAAGAATTCTTCTTAGAGAAATTATTTGATTTTTAATCGCAATAGTACCTCCAGCATCAATTGTCATTTCTGCTGTTGCTGTTTGCATTTTAGCCTCTCCTTGGGGGCCGTTCGTAGACATTAAAACACTTCCACCATCATTTTTCCCAGCGATAGATATTTCTCCAAGCTTGTTTGCCATTGTTACGGGTCCAAATTGTGATGCTAATTTTATTTTGGCTGATGAAGGATCTTGTGGACCGATAGGCATAATAGAAAGATAACCGCTAGCATTAACAGGCGAAGCGGAAGGCATAGCATTTAATTGTAACAGACAACCGCCATTTTGAACAATACCGCCACTTCTTATATTAATAATACCGTTAGTAACACTGATCTTTTTTGCTTCTGTACCGTCGCCGGTTAATACATTGGCACCAGTAATAACTTCTTCGCTTCTATGAGTAACACTTAGTAAACTATTCTGAGCGGACAGCGCCATAGCAGCTGTTGATCCAACAGCAAATTTCCCACAATTTATAGCTCTTTCGCCTATTATATCTTCATGGAAATGTCCGGATCTTTTAATATAAGTCCTTAAACCTTCACCCTCTGGATCTGGGTTCATGGGTCCGCCATGCCTTGAAGGTTCTTCTGCTACAGTTTCTCCTTGAGTATATTTCTTAGTATTCATTACGATTTCTTCTTTTGCATTAAATTCGATTCGGTCTGCTTTAATAAAAGCAATCCCGTCTCTACAATACATTTCAATATTACCACTTTCTGATTCCATATGAACATCCCCGGAACCTTTAACTCTCAACCAATAATCATCTGTTCCATGGTCGGCATTTACCATTAATTCATATCCTTTATGTATAGTTGAAAATTTATCACCTGCTATATGTTCGTAAGAATTTCTTAAAACGCAAGACCAATAATCCTCATTTGATTTATCAACTATTGTACCTTGGGGGTGCATTTCTCGATATGATCCGGACCGATGATACCAATGTAATCTTTCATGTGAAGGGGTGTCATCAATCTCAATAGCATGCCCACTCTCTGATACATGTACATGATTATACGGATACGTTGCATCGTAAGGGGGTTCTGGTTCTCGAAATGTATTAGGAGATTTTACTCCTTTAGCTTTCCACGCCGTACCCATTCTTAAATCCATTTTTGTTTGAACTATAGAATTATTATCTCCCCAGTCTTTTATAATTAATTCACTTTTAGTATTTGTACCTAATATAGATTTAAGACGTGTACTTTTATCGGCGAATCCTCTGGCCAGTCTCGGAGTTGTTGGTTCTCCTAAAAATCTTTCGAGGGGATAATTATAACTATATTCATAATCTGGTAATACTGTACCAGGCGTCGTTCCTTCGCCTCCAGGTCCAGTTGATTCTGGAACAATTTCATCACCGACTACTTTAGTAGCTTTATCAGATCTTTCAAATATTTTAATACGATTTACAGCAGGAAAAGGTGGTCTTTGTTCAGTATCAAATTCAACTTTTAAAGGATGTTGTGGTACATTTGTAAATTCTACCTTTTCAGTTCTAATATTTCCAAGTTCATCCACATCATAAAACGTTGGAAACCAATCTCTCGGGTCATTAAAACCTTCATCGGGATTACATGGTAAATCCGGCCGACCCGGTAATGTGCCAAGCATAACGGGATCACTAGCATCTTCTCCATCTCTAAAAAAACCCATTATCCAAGAACCTTCTACTGGTCCAGTTGGACTAGTCCCAACACCGGTTTGAGAAGCAGAAGTAAGCGGCATTAAAGGAAAAGCCCATGGCAAAGCATCTGTAGGCAAATCTTGTTTATCTTTAGTATGCCAACCTAGCCATCTTACTTTACATCTTCCCAGATATAAAGGATCAAATCTATTTTCAACTACTCCGACGGCCCAGGTAAAGCCTTCTTTGCCCATAAAATTTGGTTCCATGTTCCCCTTTTTTAATTTTGCGTATTAGTCGCCGGATCGTAGCCTGGCGGCATATGTGATTTAAGAGCATCTTCCCTACTACCGTAAACAGGCCCGTATGCTGCCTGTGGCTTATAATCCGGTGGGCCACTGCCGCCAAATTCGTCCGTACCATACTCACTGCCGATTAATTCTCCAGCTTTGTCATACCACGGAGGCCCTCCAACTCCCTCCATCGCCTTTGCTGTAGGATCTGCACCAGCCATTGGAGTCATAACAACCAGTGGTGTCGAGTTAATTTCCTCCGCTACCTCATCTCCAAATTGTCCGACTTCTGCTTCTGCACTAACATCTTTAGTAGTTACTACCTTTTCGATTTCAAGGCCTGGTGCCCAATTATGTAAAGAATCTTTTCTAAGTTGAAGTTCTTGAGTATATCTTTCCATAGAAAATGAATGTTTTATTTTTGTTATGAGATATTTACCTCCCAAGAAAAAATCATCACCTCCGGCATGGTCTTCATTCATAATTTGAGATGGCATATGCCATTCTATAATATCTCCAACTCTTAAAGATGAATCTCCAGGTATTTTAACTGTTATTTTTATATTATCAAGTTGCTGTAATTGAGAAGCTCTTTTTTGAACTCTTAGTTCCACATTATTTTCATTAATTCCCGGTTCTCTTCCGCCTCCACCTGGACCCTTTCTATTGTGGGCTAAAAAATATGAATGATTCATATTTGTTGCAGTAAATTTTACAAGAGAACCTTCTCCTCCCGAATCATCGAGTAAACAATCATGATTATATGAACAAAGTTTGCCCGGACCCAATTGTCGAGTTAAATCTATTAGTCTTCTTCTTGATGTATCTGCATCCGGTGTTTTTCCGGCAACAGTAGTTGGTGTTTCAGAGAATTCTGCCGCATGTATTTCTGCTTCGTGCTGATCTTTATTTTCAATATATCTATATCCTATTTGATTATATCTCATTCGAATTATATCGTGAGTTATTAGTTTAGAAGAATACATACCTTCTCTCATATTCTGAACAACATCAAAAAGACTATCAACTTGATATTTTTCTGCATTATTAAGTTGACCCGGAACATGTACTTTCTGTTTAATTAGTTCTGGATCATGCTCAGTTGATACAGTTGATACAATATGTCGTTTAGGTTCTCTTTTAAAACTAGTTTCTAAACTTTCAAATTTAAATGCCGATAAAGTTTCATAAAACATATATAGGGCACCGTCGGCAGGCGCATTTTCATCCTCATTATCTAGTGCTCGTTGCGCGGCCTGTGCTTCCTTTTTCTGTTTTACGGCCGCGGCCAGTCCCGGATCAACTGATGCTTCTCCGTATCCTACATTTTCAAATCCCCCATCATCATCCATTTCCGGTGCAGGAGTTGCCTTTTCTGCTAAATTTTCAATAATATCAAAAGGAGATTTAAAGGGAAAACAAAAATCATATATATCTGCTGTTGGTTCAATATGAAGTTTTTTAGGAGCTTGACCATCTAGATAAGGACCATAAAAACTAGATAAGGGTTTTGCAATATAATTTTTATAAAGATCTTGAACAACCCTTTCAATTTTTACACCTTTATATCCTTTACTTATTTTTCTTTTTTCACTAATAATAGCCTCTATTGAAATACAACGAAGAACATATGTTTTCATAGTAGGAGTATTATCAATTATAGGAGATATAGAATATACTCTAAAAACTTTTTTAACAATACCGTCAAGATTATTATCAGATTCAGGCATTTCCCCAGCTGTAAAGCCTAGTGTTGCTGCCTCAAAAGAAATAAATTCTTCGCCTATAATTGGAACCTGTTCTCTAAGACCCATTCCATCATGTATTTCAAATTCTGCTAATAAATAAGGTGTATTAATATTTTCATAAATGTATACTTGATCTATCATGGGTATAATATTAATACCGCCAGATCCAGACGCTTCAATATTCGGGGACAATAAATCACATTTGGATATTTTATATTCTCCCGGCATTTGATGAGTTCTTATTTTTTCATCTTTGCCCGGCGCATCTTCCCCAATTGGAGATCTTACTTGTGGAGGTTTTTCAACTTGTACTACTGAATTCGGATCACCTATGGCCATATTTTATCACCTGTATCGTTTAGTTTGTGCTTCTTTTAAAATACCTTCAACATATGACCTGCTGATTATTTTAATTTCTCTGTTCTTTTCATTTCTTTTAAATTCCATATCATACTTAGTAATTCTTTTTTTCTCTCCAGATGGTAGAGCATTGTAAGCATCTTTATCAATTATAACTTCTTTTAATGTAGTCGTATCTGTTTCTTCTTCTATAATTTGTCTGTATTGATGAATTTGTTTTTTGGCTCTTTCGACAGAACCATATTTTCCTTTTATCATCTTTGTAAAATCCTGACTACTTAAAGGCCAATCAAAATATGGATTAAACATTTGATTTGCTAAAAATATTATCCAATCATATTTAACACTACCATATACAAGATAAGATGTTGTATCGGGTCTTTCACCATCTCCAATAGTATGTTTTTCAAAATCTATGGCTTTTTCAACTACATTTTGTTTTATTAAGTTTCGAATAAAAATATCTCTCGCGGTAAATGTTTCACCATATTTATTACCCCTTATATTATATTCTATTTGTGGTAAGTATCCAAAATATGACATTAAAATCCTTGTTCTACTAAGTCTCTAGTTATAATAGAAGTTTCTGTAAAAGTAATAGTCATTTTTACTTCAAATGGGGAAGATTCAGAATCATCGAAAAAGAATGGTTGTCCTGCCGCGGCATAATTAGTGATTATACTATTACAAACACATCTCGCAATTTTAAAAGGAGTGCCTATTTTTCCAGTTTTGGAATGACCAAATGTTATATCCCAAGTACTCGGGAATGTAAAAAAGTTTGTGCCCGCTCCTCTTTCTTTTGTTGATCCGCCAGAGCCGGATTTTTTATCACCTATTAATTGTTTATATCCGGGCAAGGTAGATGATCTGAAGCGTCGTATAATATCTCGTATTTTTGCCGAGTCATTCGGTTCTTCTGCGATCATGGGAAATTCAAAAGTAAACTTTCTAAATTTTCCTGGACCTTGATATAATAAAGACATTTTAGGATTCACAGCCAAATTTGCACCGGCTAGCACCCTTTTTGCTAAATCCGTTTTTCTAATTGTTGAAGCCAACATAAATTCTGCTGAAGCCTCTCCCTTATCTTTAACATCTGACCAATTTAAATTTTTCCAAGCAGCCACCGCTACTTCTGACATATCTCCACCTGATTTTTGAAAATCGCCAAGTCCTACTGCGGCTTTCCTCGCGGCATCTGTTATCACTGTTCCAAGCCCTTCTTGTTCTGCATATATCGCTTCCGCTGTTGAAATTAAAGACTGCGCGGACATGGGAAGAGCAATAGAATATTCTATTTGATTACTCGATGACATGAAAAGTGAAGGAAAAGAATTAAATAACACCCAATGGCCTTCGCCACCTGTAGCGCTTCCGAGATTATTCGGATATGTGAGTGTTTCCATCTTTTTTTATTCTCCATATAAATAGGTTAATATTTAATTATTTATCGATTATTTATTATGGCATATAAGGGAAAATTTAAACCGAAAAATCGCGATAAATATAAAGGAAATCCCACTAATATAATTTATAGAAGTTTGTGGGAAAGGCGGTTTATGGTTTATTGTGATTCTAATAATAGTGTTGTAAAATGGTCTAGTGAGGAAATCGTTATACCATACAGGTCGCCGTTTGATAGAAAAATACACAAATATTATCCAGATTTTTGGGTTAAAATAAAAAAACACGATGGATCTTTTGAAACATCTATTATTGAAGTAAAACCAAAGTCACAAACTATTCCTCCTAAAGATACGAGCAGAAAACGAAAAAGTGGAAGGTTTTTATTAGAAATGAAAAGATATGGTGTAAATGAAGCCAAGTGGAAGGCTGCTACCACATATTGTAAATATAAAAATTGGAAATTTAAAATTATAACGGAAGAACATTTGCTCGCTAAATAGTATATGGCACTACGAAAACTTTCATATATAGAAGATGAATCGGTAAGATGGCTCATGGAAAAATGGGAAAAACTCCGTGATGATCTGAGATATGGAAGAGCCGGTTCACTTAAAGATGGCGCCAGTATTATAAAAGATAGTAAAAGAGAATCCGGCTTACAATTTGGCAGAATGTATTTTTTCCATTATCAGCCCAAATTAAGAGAAACATTACCTTATTATGATATATTTCCGCTAGTAATACCGATAAGAGCTTATCGTAAAGGAATGCTGGGAATGAATTTTCATTATCTTCCTTATAGATTAAGAGAAAGATTAATGAAAAAATTAATCGGATTTTTAAATGAAGAGGGCATGCAAGCATATTTAGATGTTTCATATAATGATATTAAAAGGAACTTCCTTCGATATAAAGAAGTTAAACCTACCATCCATAAATATGATTTAACAGGGGGATATGTTCGTTCTCAGTTTATTCTTATTGAACCCGATGAATGGAATACCGCATTACATTTACCCGTAGAAGAATTTAGATCTCGTGGTGGTGGACGAGGAGTTTCAAAACAACAAGTTTGGGGTGATAGCAGCGATATTATTGAAGAAATTGAACCGGGTAATAAGAATCCTTTGCGTAACGTATATAGATATCTTAAAAAACCTTTAAATGTTTAACGGAGTTTTATGAGTCCAGATCAATTTATAACAGCATTAGATAAGGGTAAAGGTTTAGCTCCTTTAAATAGATTTGTAGCCAAAATTAAATTTCCTGATGCATTAAAACCACAAGCGACTACGGAAGAATTATCATTGTTTTGCGATTCAGCTCCGATGCCGGGAAGAACGATAGCAACTGCAGAATTAAGACATTATGGTCCAACACGAAAAGTTGCAAGAGAAATGACCTATGGAGAATTTTCATTAGGATTTATAATGACAAATACCCACAGTGCAAGAAACTCATTTTTACAATGGATGGATTATGCAGTAAATCCTGTAACAGCGGACATGAGATATTCTTCACAATATAAAGGTTCCGTTAAAGTATTAATGTTTGCGCAAGATTCTATTGGTTTAAGTTCCTCTGAGGCTTCTTTTGGCGCTGAATATTTAGAATCATTTCCAACAGTTGTTGATCCAATTACTTTGGGTTGGGATCAAACAAATACTGTGGGAAAATTTAATGTAACTTTTCATTATAAAACATGGAAACCATTAGCAGCAGCTGGTTATGCAGATCCGAATGCCGGAAGCACATTTGCGTTTGGTGAAGGCCAATTTGAAGCAACATAATCATACACTGCATTAATTATATAATTTTTAATATGGAGATATAATGGCATTACCAACCGTGAACAGTCCCACATATGAACTTAAATTACATAGTGTGGATCAAAAAATAAAATATAGACCTTTTTTAGTTAAAGAAGAAAAGATCTTATTAACCGCCCTAGAAGGTGGTGAAACTGCAGACATTGTAAGAGCTACAAAAGAAATCATTAAAAATTGTTGCCTTACGGATAATATTGAAATTGAAAAACTCCCTGCTTTTGATATAGAATTATTTTTTCTAAATTTAAGAGCGCGCTCAGTTGGCGAAAATGTTGAAGTTAACTTATCCTGTCAGGAAAAATCATGCGAGGGGGAAACACCGGTCGTAGTTAATCTTGATGGCGTTGGTTTAGATACTGGCAAAGATCATAAAGATATAGTAAGGCTTACTGATAAAATAAAGGTTAAATTAAAATATCCAAATATTGATAGAATGACAAGGCCTCCTGATGAATCTCAAATGGATTCTATTTTTGAAATAACCAAAGCATGTATAGACACAATTCAGGACGGTGATGAAATGCATGATATAAAAGATTATACAGAGACAGAAATAGAAGATTTTATCATGTCTTTAAATCAACAACAATTTGGAAGTATTGTTGCTTTTTTTAATACTATGCCAAAATTAAGACATAAAGTAGGTTTTACTTGTCAAAAATGTAATAAAAAACAAGAAGTAGTCTTGGAGGGGCTACAATCTTTTTTCGGCTAGCGCTCAGTCATAATAGTTTACATAACTATTATAGAACTCTATTCGCTATCGTCCAAAGTCATAAATGGAGCTTAGCTGAGCTGGAAAATTTAATTTGTTATGAAAGAGAAATATATCTTACATTATTGATAGAATTTATTGAAGAAGAAAATGAAAGAATGGAACAAGAAGCAGCTAAATATAGAAATTAATAAAAGGAAAATAAATGGCTGAAGAAACCGTTACCATACAGGGTACAACTAAAACTGATCCAAAAGAAGCATCGGCGCGCCAAAAATGGCAGGATGAAGTCTCTTCTCAATTAAACTCGGACGCGATTTCTAATGCGATGTTTGTAAATCAAATGAAAACTTCTTTTGATAAGCAGGATCGATATTATACTAGTATGGTTCGCGGCAAAGATATGAGTAATCAACTCCTTCAGTCAGTCGAAACAAATACATTTCGAACCGCAAATCTTTTTGCAGATTACCTAGATTTCATAAAAGATGTTGAACGTAAAAGAGCAGAAGCAGCAATGGAAGCTGCGCGAAAGAAAGATCAAAAAACAGGTGGAGATAGTGATCTAACAACAGAAAAAATGGATAGTACTTGGGCTACTCTCGGTGGAATAATGGCCGGAACTTTAGGAGCAATAGGGGCAGGCTTTCTAGCATTTAAAGATAAGTGGGGTGGATTCTTTACCACTGCTGGAAATCAATTGAAAGATATGGATAAACCAAAAGCCGGTTTCTTTACAAGCCTGAAAAAATTCTTTGGTTTTGGTGATAATGCTAAAGATATTAAAGATCTTGGTAAAGCACGAAGTGGATTTTTCTTTAAATTAGGAAAATATTTTGGTTTTAATCAAGCATTCCCGGATGAACTCGCAAAACAAAAATCTGGATTTTTTAAATCAATCTCAAAATTTTTGAAGTTTGGTGATGATGCAGAAGGACTCGCATCAACTAAAAAAGGAAACTTCACTAAGGCACTGAATAGAATGATGACATGGGCTGGTGATACTGAAAAATTAACAGATGCGAATAAATCAAAATTTTTCAAAACCCAAGGCAATATGTTGAAGTGGTTGGATACTTCCGAAGATATGACCGATATTGCTAAAAAAGATTTTTTATCTAAGCAATCTAAAATGCTCCGGTGGGTAACTGAACATACCGAGGGTATGGATAAGTCCAAAATAAAATTTTTAAAAGATCAATCTAAAATGTTAGCTTTTGCTGAAGATGCAGAAGGATTATCTAACAAAGCAAAAATAAAGTTCTTGAAAAAACATTCTAATATATTAGATATAGGTGAAGGTGCTATTGATTCGAGTAAAGTAGCTAAAGATTCTTTCTTCGCAAAACAATTAAAAATGCTGGGGTTAAACCCTGCAGATGTTGATGGTGTTGAATTAAAAAAACAAGGTATGTTTTCTAAATTGAAAGGTAAAATTTTCAATATAGGCGATGATGTTGGTGAAGCTATTACTAAAGCAAAAACTGGTATGAGCACAAAAATGACAAACTTTTTTAAAATGCCAATGTTTGCGCCGGATAGTAATTTAATGAAATTTAAGACTGGCTTCTTAACTTCTATGGAGAATATGTTAGGAACATTATGGAAAGTCACAAAAGGATTTTTTAAATTAGTAAATGTAATGAATTTTGGGACACTTGGATTTTTAAACGCGGAGGCTTTAGCTAAACCAGTAGAAACATTTAAATCTATTAAAGCTTCAACAGGAGCCGCATTCGGACCAGAAGGTGTTTTCACTAAAATTGGAAAAACATTTAAAGCTATAGTCGCACCACTAGGTGATTGGATGAAGCCAATAGGAAAAATATTAAAAGTTGTAAAAACAATCGGAAAAATTTTCGGTAGAATTTTTGTTCCGCTTGGTATTTTATTTGGTGCTATTGATGTTATAACAAATGTTGTAAAAGGGTATGAAGAAGGCGGAATCGCTGGCGCAATAGGTGCAGGTGTAGAATCTATATTTGATGATATTATAATGTTTATTCCAAATCTCTTAGGAGAAGCTGTCGCGTGGGTATTAAAGAAAATGGGTTTTGATAACGCGGTAAAATTTATTGATGAAAATCTAAGAGATGCAGATGGAAATTTTTCTTTATTCAACGGTATTAAAAATTTATTCTCAATGATTGGAGATGTAATCGCTGATATTTGGAAAAAAGTTACAAATTATTTAACCATTGATAATATTATGACGATGATGGGTGCGGACTTAATAAAACGTGGTCATACAACAGTGGCGGGAATGCTATTAACAGATAAATTAGAAGATAGAGCTAAACTGCGAGCGAAAAGCGAAGAATCTTATCAAGCACTGGTAGCACAAGAAAGAGCAAAAGAAGAACTTAAAGAAAAAGAAAGAGAGAGACTAGCAGAAAAGAGAGAAGCAGCCGTTATGGATACGCGAGATCAAAGTCAGAATATTACTCAAACAATTACCCCCCAAATAATACCATTGAAAACTGATTTTCAAAATGATCCGTTGAAAAAGAATTCGAAGTAAAAAGAGGGATTCTAAGAACCCCCCTATTAAATTGAATTATTCTTCGTCGGCCAACTTAGCAAAATAAGAAAGACTACTAGAATCTTCTCCAGACCCTTTATCCATATTACTATCAAAAGGTGGCGTGTCAACTGGACCGATTATAGTTTCTTCTGCTCTTTGCATACTAGGATCAACTCCAGTACCAAGAACTTTATTAAGTCTCGCTTGAAGTTCATCATAAGATTTAAAATTTTCCGGCTTGAGGAATTCTTGAAGTGGATATTGTTGTTTCCACGAAGCTTCCATTTTTTCATCATCTTCAAATAATGGTGAAGGCGAAGCAAATTCAGCTTTATCATAATTAGTAAAACCTTCTACTTTACGAATTTTTAATTTAAAATTCGCTCCTTCCCAAAAATCAAAAGGGTTAACAGAAGTTTCATCTTCGAATTGAGGATTCATCATATCATTAATTTTATCGAAAATTTTCTTTCCGAATTTAAATAAAAATACTTTACCCTCATTTTCTGGTCGCTTAGCATCCTCTACAACCATAATATTTGTGTAATAGGTTAAGCGCCTTTTTTGTTTACGAACAATATCTCTATTGGCTTCGAGACCTGTATCCCAGAGTTTAGAATTATACTCAGAAACAGGATCTTTTTTGCCATTAGTGGTAAGACTGTTTTCAATATACCAACCACCTGGTCCTTGAAAACCATGATTAAAAACACGTACCCATGGAATGTCTTCTCCTTCAACAGGAGGAAGAAATCTAATAACAGCATAACCGTTACCAGCTTTGTCTAGATCCGCTTTCCAGAATCTATCATCAACACCAACTTGGGGACTGTTTATTTTATTAAGCTCTTCGCTGAGGCGGCTTAATGAGGAACCTCTTTTCTTTTTCATATCTGCAAACGACATATATACTCCTTATATCTGCTTTGTTATTTTGTTGTTTCGTTATGTCCACGCTGTCATAATATAACTAATATTATAACCTAGATCCTACTGAATTTCAAGAACTTTTTTTAAAGTCTTTTTACTATCATTAAGATCATGATTAAAGAAAGGTTTATACTTCACACACATTTTAAAGTAGTCCGGCCACACTATTGTATCCTGCAACTCTTTATTAAATTTTGGTATGAAGCCCAAGATATCATCCAACATAATAAATGTTTCAATACTTATTTTTTTTGACAATACATGTCGAAATATTGGTGGATGTTGACCGTCAATTATTTCAAATAAATTATCAAAACTTTTGGGGTCGTCATCCATGATACTTGTACAATCAGAACGAAAAATATATTGTAAGCTCTCAATACGTTTTTTCCATTCTCGATAAGTTGATACACACCTTTCTCCAAATGCATCACCTATCCACATATTTATATTACTTGAAAAATTAGATACTAAGAAATCTACTAATTCCTTACTATTATATTCTCGTGATAATTTTTTAAAGAAAAATCTCTCTCTTCGTTTATTAAAAGATTCTACTGTAACATTACATTTTCCATTATATTTAAAATAATCATAATCTGTTGTAAAATGTAATTTTAAAGCCGTGTAAGTACTATAACATTCAAATTCATTCATATCTTAATTGCTATAATAATAAGAAGTATATTGGCGATGGCTAATTCAACCACGAGAAGTGTGTGATACCATACCCACTTAGTTTCATATCTCCTATCACGTTCTAATTCTACTTTTGTCTTACCTTCTTGTAATTTTGGTAACCAAATATTTTCCCAACTATGTTTGAGTTTCTCGAACATTTATTGTCTCTCATAATGGTAATTTTGAAGTTGTTTGAATAAAATTTAAATCTTCCGCTTCTTTTCTTAACATCCTTTTGAGGTCTGTTGAAATCAAAGAGGCAGCGGTTTCATATTCTAATTTGTGCTGCTCACAATAATGTAATATTGCTTCCATCAAAGGCATCTTATCAGATAAAGTTTTTACCTCCATATTAAATTTTTCTGGAGATAACATCTTAATTATATCTTTCTTATCAATATCAACTTTTTTCGCCATAATCTCCTTCATATTTGTGAAGTGTTTCGGCTTCGGCTATAATTAAATGAGCAAATCGAGTTTTTGGTTTTACCGTTGTTTCGCCACCAATATTATACATAGTGGCCCCGGCAAAATCTTTAAAACCAGAATCATATATTGAACTTACGATTAATACTCCATTTCTATTAAATGTACTTCGACCGAGAAGAATTGCTATTTCTCCTTCTGCTATATCTACATGTTGTTTAGATTGAATTTCATAGCATGCTCCGTGTTCTAGAACAAAGTTTCCATCTTTGTCAACTGTTTGTGCTATACGTTTTCTATGATCTTTTTTCTTTTCATCCATGTGCATTGGTCCTGCACCTATTCGCCAAACCTTATCAATTCGCAAATCAATAGTATTAGGCTGAATCATTTTTTTATCAATATTCGTTACCTCAGTAGAGGCATTCACGGGATGTTTAAACATTATTCTCCAAAATGATAAGGGTTTTCTTTCGTTTCAAATTTCCACTTTTTTTCTAAAACACTTGTTTCAAAATTCAAACTCCACATCGTATTTGGTGGTACAGGTATGGAATCTTCAAACTTGGTTGAAGAAAAAGTGGTGCCATTACTAAACAAAGGACTAATTTCATTGCGAAATACGAACATTCTATGACCATGATACATCATACATGCGAACGTGCCGTCTGCTTCACTTATCCCAGCTTCAAATCTTTTAAGGGGACTTTTTCTCAAATCTTCCAATACAAGATCAAATAACCATTCTGTGTCCCAATCGCCTTCAAATTTTCCTTCTTTGATAATACCATTATGCCATAAAAAGGATTTTTCATTTTGAGCTGGATGAATAAATCTTCCGGTAGCTAAATCGGTATTGTTAACTTCTTTAGATGTAGGCGCTTGTTGATGGACTATACAATAATCCCAATCTTTTTCTAATAAATTTATATCAAAAGGCCCGTAAGATTTTTGTTGTCTCCTAACTTGGAATCCTTCTCCTTTATGATATTTAAATTGAGTAGCGGAATGAGATTCTTCGCCTCTATATCTGTTTAGTTCTATTAACTTTAATAAAACTTCTTTATCTTTACTCGCAGAGATACTACACATTAATCGCCTTTCTTATATCTTACTTGATATGGTATCGGATCTGTTTCTTGAATATTTGCAAAAGCTTTTATTCTTTCAGAACAAGAAGGACATCTACCACAACTACGACCTTCATCGTCTGGATCGTAACATGTTAAAGTGTGCTCCAATAAATAAAATGTTCCTAACTCTTTACAAATTTTAAGTTCTTCTGTTTTACTTAATAAAGAAAATGGTGCAATGATTTGTGTTTTAAATGTTCTATTTAGAGCAGTAATACCATTTAATGCATCTACAAAAGCTTGACTAGTATCCCAATAACCATATTCATCATGAACTTGAAGACCACAAAAAATATATTCCGCCTTTACCACTTCTGCAAAAGCACAAGCATTACTCAGTAACATCATATTCCTAAATGGAACATATGTTACGGGTTGAGGGTCTCCTAATACTTCTTTAATGTCAGGCATATCAATATCAGTACCAGATATATTTGCACTAATAGGTTGAACTAATTCTCCAAAATATCCAATATCTAATTGTTTATGTGCTACACCTAATTCCCTACATAATTCTTTTGCCTTATCACATTCGGCTTTTTGTTTTTGGCCATAATTAAATGTTAAAGCAAATACTTTTTCTGGTCCATAATGTCGAGCCAACATCATCGTAACAATAGAACTATCCATGCCTCCCGATAATATAACCGCAACATTATTTTTAATTTTTGGAAGTTTGCTTCTAGCTTCACGTAAATCCATATTAACCTTCATCAACGTTTTTAATTAATCTTTCGAGATACCACTTTGCTTTTTTTAAATCTTCCAATTGTTTATCTTTATTTTCATAACCTTTTTCGGTTTTCTTACCTGCGCGTAATACATATTTTACAATATTTCCACGATGAAAATTTAAATCAAAAGCTTCTATAACATCAATAGCTTCTAATTGCGTATTACTATGATAATGTTCGGGGTCTATCTTATTAGCCATGAGGTCCTGAATATGTAAAATATTTAAAATAATCTAAATCTTCCGGATATTTTCTTTCCGGAAATTTACCATCAACAATTTGTTTAAATGTATCAACATTATAATATAAAAGATCCATATTAATATCTTCTTCTTTCATTTCATAAACAGAATCAAATGTTGATCTAGGCTTTTGTGTTAAGCCGTGAATTCCAGCATAAGGAGTTCCATCTAATGCAGCCATTACAGGATTAGAAGTATCTACACTATGAACCCAATTATAATCTCTATAATGAGCAAACTCTCTAGCTTGCCAAGTTCCTAATAAATGATGTTTGAATCTTCTATCAATACATTCTCTATCCATTCTTTCAAGTAATTTAATTCTTTCATTTGCTTGAAGTGTTGGGTCTTTATCAACCCAACGATAAACAAAAGGAATACCAATAATTCCCCATTTATCAGAATAATTAATAAATTCATTATAACAATCAATCATTTCATCAGGCGTTGATCCTTGAATAACAGGCATGCCATTAGGAATCGCTTCTGGATAATTATCAGCAAATTCAATTGATCTTTGTAAGGTTCTTCTATAATCTCCGAGAACATCTGGTAAAACTACATATTCGGGTTCTATTCGTTGATACCATTCATATAACAATTTATTATCTAATGATTCACCTAATTCAAAACAACTATTATCCAAATATATTATTTCTCCATGATCGGAAAAATCTAATACTGTATTTGCGTATTGCTCGTCTTCTAAAATTTTATGTAATAAGACGAACATATAATCACTTATAAAATCTTGATGTTCGTCTATTAAAGAAAGAGGAATTTCGTGGGAAACTTGTACAGACATATAAAGTTAACTCATTAAAGATCTACATCCGGCTAAGAATTCTCTACGACATTCACCGTCTTCGAATTGGCCGGATGCTGAAAATGTAGCAGTTGAAGATCGAAGATCTTGTATGCCACGTGATTTAACACAAAAATGTAAACCATCAATTTGAACCGCGACGTCTTCTGTTTCGGCTACAAGTGCAATCGTCGCACGTATTTGTTCTGTTAATCTTTCTTGTACCTGTGGCCTTTTAGAAAAGAATTGAACTATTCGATTTAATTTCGAAAGTCCCAAAACAACATCATGAGGAATATATGCCACAGATGCTACTCCATCAATAACAATAAAATGATGTTCACAATATGATTGAACATTAATATTTCTTTCGAGAACAAAAGAACCTCTGTAATTCATTGAATTTTTTATCTTTGTACATTTTGGAAATTTATCATAATCCATACCCCAAAAAACTTCATTAACATACATTTGAGCAACTCTTTTTGGTGTATCACACAATGAATCATCATTGAGGTCTAATCCCAAATCATCCATAATATTTCTAACATGTCCTTGAATATTTTCAATAGCGAATTCCGCGTCAAAATCTTCTCGAACTTGAGTCATCGGAGTTTCTAATCCTAAAGAAATCAAATGCTCATTCACTTTTCGACCCAATGCTGGATCACATTTTCTATTTTCATTCATAATATCCTTTATTTAATTTTATCGTTGTATTATATACTATTATGGGCACAATGTCAAGAACTTTTATCAATTGTTTATTGATTGAAGAACTTTTTCCAATTGTGAACGAGAGGTATTGGGATACACAGGTACTCTAAATTGCTTTTTAAGACTCCCAATTTCTGAATGATCTATGTTTGGATCTACAACATAAATTGCTAACAGTTTAACTTTTTCCATGATAATTTCATTATATTCATAATCACCAACTGCGACCATATCAAACATCATATCTGAAACTTCTTCTTTATATTTTTTACTAGCAAGCAATTTTTCCATTCCTTGCATGTATTTTTTAATAAGAGTATTTTTTTGCCTACCATCTAATTCTTGTTTAAATTCATTTGGATAATCATCGTCAAGGGAACCATACATTTTTTTAGGTTTTATTTTAAGATCTTTGATGAATATTGTATGGACTAATTCTCTTAAATCACTTTGTAAATTTTTCAATTCATCTTCAAATTCTTGATCTTCAATTGTATCATCATTTAACATTATAACTCTTCTACCACTTTTCAAAATCTCAGTATAAAGATCTTGATTAAATTGTCCTGTTACATTTCCTTTAACATGAAGGACTATTCCCCCAGAACGATCATCTCCAATTCCACTTTTCCAAATATCAGCATGTGATTGCATTTGAGTAAAAGTAGAAATATGTTTTGCTCTTCCCATAACTTTGGGAAAATTATTTTTTAAATGTGGTAAGCTAATCGAATGAAGAGCTTCTTTTTCAGTCAATTGAAAAATTCTTTTAAACATTGGACCAGACAATACAATAGGAGGGCTCTCATATTGAAGGATCATATATGGTTCAGAATAACCTCGAAAATCTTCGGAAACTTCAATAAATGATTTTTTAATTATTCTGGTCCGCATGTTTAATCAGATTCCTGATATTTAATTCCGTCTCGTTCCTCGAGAAGTTGTCTATTCGCCATATGACTGGATTGAACATCATCTTTATTTTGTCCGTGGTATCCCACTGCGTGTCCATTTTCACACATCCATTGATTTATATTGGTCCATCCCGAAAATTCTTCTCCATCGGCATTGCAGTTGATCCAGAGTTCTCCGAGAATTCTTCCGAATTTACCTCTACTGTCTGCTTCCGGACATCGTAATTGAATTTCGATATCATCCCTGTCCGACACGACGGCCCAATGAACCCACGATTTGAGGGCATCCTTTGAGAGGAGTCCATAAAACTTTTCTTCCAGATTTCTAGTTCTAGATTCTGGGGTGTCGATCCCGAGCAATCGAACTCTTCCGGCATATCTGACATCAAACCCCAAATCAATAACGGCATCAATAGTATCTCCATCAACAACTTTCTCTATTGCGGTTACGTGGTAAATAAATTCACAAGGTTCTTCATTTTTATATTCAGCCATAATTTTCCTTTTAAATGTTGTAGCGGACTGTGCTTCTGTTCCCAAGTGACAGCCCCAACTCGGCTATATCTTACGCTGCGATAGCATAAGAATATGCGGGTGAATAATCGTTATTATTTGCGATTATGTTTAGGTGGACTTTTACGGTGGTGCCTTACCGAATACCTCTTTATATGCCTTCACAACCAATCGAATTCTATTACAGCCCCATCAAAGAATCACCAACCATAAAGAAAAAAAGTTCCCGTCATAATTATGCCAATTACAATTAATATTACTACTATGGCCATATCTGAGCTACTCATTGATGTTCCTTTGGTGGAGCTGATCGGAATCGCACCGATGTCTTAATTGATATTCATATACGTCAACAGTATTATCTATATTTATTAACCCATGGACATTTAGAATTTATTTCATGTTTTTCTAAACCGGTACTTTGACCTTTATTAAAAAGAACAATCGGAAAATCTAATTCTTCATATTGAGCAAAATGAGCCGAATAATAAAAATGATCTGGCATTCGAATAGGATCTAATCTTTTCATCCAAAGATAAGTATCAAACCCACCATATCTTTCGATATCTTCAAATTCAAAATTTTCCCATATTTTTAAAGTCGTCTCTGGACGCCATCCTAATATAGAAGAATTATATGGTGTACAAATAACATCACGATCTCTTTGTTCTTCAAAATTATCCATGTGTTCTCTCCAGCGAGCCCATGGTGCACACAAATAATCTTGTTGTTCTACCCAATCAAATAAAGGATCAATATTTCCTTTTATAACCACATCTAAATCAAAAGCTAATACTACTTCTTCTTCAAATGGTTCTATTACAGGTGAATGATATAAAACTTTAGTCCACCATTTAGGTAATACTGGTTCATCAAATACTCTAAAATTTATATCATAAGTGGTATTTCGAAATACCATTCGCTCTAGTGATTTGATATCAGAAACATTATACTTGTCTCCAACACATATACAAGCAACCGCATGTTTTATCGCCATTGACCAATCACCATAAATCGTTTATACTTACCAAAATCTTTTTCACCCTTAAACCATATTTTCTTTAATTTATTTTTTTCAATTAATTCTTCAACGTTTTTTACACAATTTGTATGATCCGGTAAATCAATATAATCATTAGATTGTAAACATACAAAAGGATTTCCTTTAAAAATAGATTTATTTGTAAAATCTTGCATATGTTCACATGAAGTACAAATAATTAAATGTCTTCTCCTGAGCTGCTCTCTTTCAAAAAAATTCCCATATTGAATTGTTTTAAATTTTGGCTCGAAAATGTTTTTAAATTGAGCAGTTACTTTTTGACAAACATCATCTGGATCATATAAATCTATTTGTGTTATTCTACCTTTAACAGTTCGATCAATTAATTCTATTAATGGCCATCCAAACCAGGAACCAACAATTTCTATTAAAAGAGGATATTTCCAATCTGGATTTCCATGGGGAAATCTATCACTAGCCGAACCATCATCTGTATATTTTTCAATGCTAGCAGGTGTAGTTATTTTCAAATCATCTACAACATTACACAGCCATCTTTTGGACTCATACTGATTAGTAGATAAAGAATCGTCAAAACTTTTTTCATAATCAGGATGATTATTTTTTATAAATTTTTGAACAGTATAATATGGAGAATCTCTAAAACTTTCTACCATCTGCCCACCACCATAAAACGCGTATAATAACCAAAATCTTTTTCACCTTTAAACATGATATCTGTAATACCATTTTTCTCGGCTAATTCATCTGCACTCTCTACGCAATTTTCATGTTCGGGTAAATCTATATAATCATTACTTTGTAAAACATAAATTGGCTTTGGAGTGTCTTTGTAATATTCTTTCATCTCTCCAATATCCGGCATGTGCTCACATGAAGTGCAAATTATCATATGCCTAATTCTTTTTTCATTTCTTTCAAAGTAATCTCCGAATTGATTTATATTATAAGATGGCTCAAAATGATACTTATACTTTCGAACCACTTCCTGACATACTTCATCTGGATCATATAAATCAATTTGTTCAATGTGAACAATAGTATCTTCTAACATTTCTATTAGTGGCCATCCAAACCATGCTCCGATAATTTCAATTTTAAACGGATCCTTACTTCCAAATCGTTCTGGTTTTAAAATTTGGCTCATCCATCTTTTTGATTCATATTGGCCATCAGTAATAGAATCTAAAAGACTAGTAGCGTATTCTGGATATGATTCTTCTAAAAATCTTTTAACTTTAAGATAAGGAGAAAACTCTATTGTATTAGAATTTTTTATTTCATCTTTATCAAATTGTCCTTTAGTTCGTTCCCATTCACCTTTAGTTCGTTCCCATTCTCCCTCTTGGCGTTCCCATTCAATTTCTGCCTCTCGTCTATCCTGTTTAAGAATTTTGAGATTTAATTCAGCTTCTTTTAATTGTTTTATAGATTGCATCCTACCACTATTGAATACTTAACTTTTTGAAATTCATATTCTTCTTCAAACAAAACTTCTTTTATGTTATTTTGTTCTATTAATTGTTTAGTTGATTTTATAGGATTACATGAATATAATCGTTGCCTATTATTTCCGGCCAATATAAATTTGCCCCTATGTATTTTACCTATAGGGTATGAATCTTCACAGAATTTGTGAACAATGGGGCCTTTAAATTTAACTTCATCAAATATTACATCCAAATTATAAATGTTATCAGAAACTATATCATTGTCTTCGCAAACATATGGATCCATATCATAATAGAAAATATTATAACCCATTTTTTCTATTTTGTCAACGTGATAATTTATATACCAGGAGGCCACAATATTAAAATCATCTTCATCAAAATAATCTATTATGAGATTATGTATTTTATCATTCAAATAAAGATTGTATCTATTATTAGCTCTGGTTAGAGCCGGCTTCCTATTTTCCGGGATTTGTTCAAATATTAATTTATAAGCATTTGATATATGAGATGGTTCAGCCCATGCTGATATAAAATCACTCATAACTTTTCCACATATCTAATGCCCACCCTTTTGCTTCATGTAATTCCAACATAGTTTCCTCGGGCTTAGCCCATTGTTTATGTGATGTGTTGAAAAGACAAATTTTATAATTTTCTTGAAATGTTGTGGGGTTTAAATTATCAGGATACTCGGCGCCAATATTATAATTATAAACTATTCCTCGTTCCCAGAAATTTAAATTTGATTTTCTATGTTCTTGGTAAAATAGATATTTGTCAAATGATGGATATGTAAAAAATGACTTTTCTTTATTTTTAACTAAACGCTCATACATATCAAATCCAACATCATCTTGCCAAGAAACAAAAGAAGAATTTATAGGAGTTGTCATATAACCATAATTAACTTTTGCGGCCTCGTCATTTCTCCAATAATTCCATATAAAAGTTACTTTATTCTTTTTACGATCTACTAAATCTGTTATATTATTTTGAATTAAGATATCTAAATCAAACCATGCTTTGGGTCCCGCGATATGTTTATATCTATTAAAATAACACATCTTTTCAGAAGTAAATATTTGAGTCCTTGGAAATTCAGAAAAGTCATCTGGAATATTTTCTATTTTGATATCTGGATGTATGCCAGTAGAATTATCTGTAAGACATGTAAAATTGAAGGGGTTATTATAATGTTTTTTAAGACTTTTGAAAAGTCTATTAACATACAATCTATTATACTTAGTTCCCCATTTCAAACAATAAAAATTTGTCATTCCCATTGATCTCTAAAAGCATCAAAGCCTGATCCACATTTCTCAGCACATACTGTAGATTTGCCATCTGCACAAGAAGACATATTCCAACTTTTTTGTAATTTTTTAAAGAACCCACCTTCAATAATATCTCGAAGAGGTGTATGAAGAGCATTAATATCTTTTAGATCATTAAAATATGACCATATTTGATTCTCACCAATTTCTTCATATGTTTTATATAATTTGCCAGCCGTCCAACAACAAGGAGTTACTAAGCCCTCGGCACTTATATATATTTCATTAGTTGTTAAAGATTTGCATTTTATTTTTGTTTGATCTAAATATTTTTGAAAGGTACCATGACTCTCAACCAATTTATCATATCCACTTACACTCTTATTCTGATGCTCTGGATTGGTTGGTGGTTTAATTTCCTCCCCTTTGACCGTTATCTTTTTGTCAACCTTCTTGTTTTTGTGACTTTGCACCCATCTTCCGGACTTCTTTCTCACAAATTCAAGCCCGAATAATTTGGCCATTCGTTCTGCTTCTTCAACTTGATGTTCATTATGTTCAAATATTAAATATACCCAGATACCTTTACCACCGGCTTGGGTAAACACATCCATAGAATGTTCTACTTTTTTCCAATTCACATTAACACGATATATGTGATTTGTATCTTCTAATCCATCTACGCTAAAAGTAACTTTCCCTCTAGAGCCTAATATTGAAACCAATTCTTTCCACCATTCTTCATCCCTAGCTCCTGCATTGGTAGTCATATGAAGATACATGTCAGGGTTATTAACTCTAAGGTATCTAAAAATGGTAAGAGTATCTTGTGATATAATTGGATCACCATGATTTCCACACATCAATAAAGAATTTAATTGATGAACAAAATCTATATCCACCATATTCGCAAAGTCATTAAATGTTATCTCCGCGTTTTTCATATGTTGATTATTTGTCCTATCACACATTGAACATTGCGCTTGACATCTTTGTGTCGGTTCAAAATGAATATGTTTTATTTGGTCAGAAATAAACATTTAATAAAATCCTTCAAATTCGGGCCATTCTTTAAGTAAATTGGTTTTATTTCTTTTATCACATAATTTAAGAAAATTTATTCCTTCCATAAAAAGATTATTATCAACTGGAATATTATACAACAATAATTTTGCAATGTCCTCGGTGATATACCTTTGACTCTTATGTTGATAATCTCGTTTTATTGAATTAGGTAAACAATCTGCCGCGAAATAACTTGGTGTTACTAATATATTTGATAACGGAGAAGTTTTGTTAAAATTTTCTTTTAAATAAATTTGAATCTCATCTAAGTATCCAACATTTAATGTTTGAACTGTAATTTCAAATCCTATATCATATGTTGATTGTATTTTTTTAATATTTTCAATCTTTTTTTTCCAGACGGTTCCTGTCCTAATATATTCATCTTTCTTTCCTATACCATCAATTGATACATTGAAAGATAATCGTTTAAAAGCTTTTTTATATTGAAATAAATGTTCTGGTATTTTCGTAGCATTAGTAAGAGTTGTTATTTTTAATTTACTTGCGAACTTATGACCTATAAGCCATTCCAAAAAATCATAATACCTATCATTCATTAAAGGCTCACCGCCTGATATAATAATTCGATTTACATTAGGTAAAATTTGTTTCAAATCTTCATATGTTTGTTCATCAAATGTATTTTCATAAATCGGCCAAGTTCCTTCGTTATATTTTTCTTTATGTTGAGCCCATGCAGAAGATGACTGTGGACCACACATTATACATTTAAGATTGCATAAATTTCCAAATTTGATTTTAAAAACAGGATGATTGGGGATTAAAGGTAAGCCTTTTTTATATCTTTCTACTTGTTCTTTATAATCACTAGTTAAACCTGTTATCCTTCTAGAATTTAAACCACGATCTTCTCGCTTCCAACAAGATTGGCATATATCTAATCTTTTATCTTCTAAAAAAGATTTTCTTTTATCATTTATATAATCAGAATTAAAATATTCTAAAATAGAATTTTTATTACTGAACATTTTAGATTCGCCTAAGTTATCACAACATAACTGATATTCATTAAATGAAGAAACTGTAAATTGTGTAAAAGGAAGCGCGCAGAAATTTTTTAATTTTTCCATAAGGGAAATGTATTTTCGGGTTTTCTTTTTGGAATTTTACTATCTGCGGAACTAACACAATTATCAGTTATGCAAGGCATGGGTTTATCAAATAATTTAAACCCTGTTTCAATATTTCCTAAAGGGTCATCAGAGCAAGAATATGACCGCTTAATGCTCCCACAAGGCTCGCGTATAATAATACTACGAAAACCCGACGAGCAGATCCAGCCTTTGAATTCATTAAAATTAAACGCGTTAAACCTCTCAGCTTGGTCCACTTCATATATATTCCCTTTAGAATCTATTAAATCTATTTCGCGTTCAGTTGGTCTAGAGTCATTATGTAAAATATCTAATTGTCCTTGAGTATATCCATCTACAACTTTCGTCGCTGTTGGATTAGATTGAGGTTTTAATGTTGTATGTATGCCCCGATCTTTAAAATATAAAACGTGTTCTGTCAATGTCCAGAATCTTTCTGGCACCATAACCATATTAATTGTTATTCTAATTCCATTATCTTGAAGAAAAACTAACTTATCAGCAAAGTTAGCTATTTTATCTTGCGTATCTAAATGTTCAAAATGGGCAGAGGCTGTAATTGAAGCTTTATTAAATTTTTGAGCATACTTAACATAAGTCTCAAACCACTTCAAGTTACGAGAACAATTTGAAGTCATATGTATACGCTGACGATTACAATTATCTTCATCATCCGCGAGATGTTGTAATATATCTAAGTAACCTGGATGAAAAGTGGGTTCGCCACCGGATAAAGACCAGTTAAAAGAATTAAATCCTTGTTCTCTTGCTTGTCTCTTTATTTCATCAATAGTTTTAATACAAAGTTCAGTTGGCCTGTGATCTTTCTTATCTGATCTAGCATAAGGCCAACAATAAGAACATCTATAATTACAAAATCTACCTAATAACCAAGATATTGTAAACGTATCTCGATATAACATTGTTTTTGTACCGAGAGCTTCAATATCCTTCCAAGGTATTTTTGTAAAATCTTCTTCATTGAGTCGCATGAATAAATTTAAACTGTTCTGGTGAATAATTCATTAATTTCATATTATTATGCATATCCCATAAAGGTACAGTCTTCACATAAAGTTTTTTAAATTTGTCTTTGAATCTTTTATAAATCTTATCTACAGAATCTTCAAATTTTGGTAGATACATTATTTTCATTTTACAAGGTAATTGTATTTCCTCACAAAATCTTTCTATCTTATCAATATATCTATCATTAATAAATTCAGGATGTATTGAAAAATTTAATAATGAATATCTATTAAGTTCTCTTAAATAAGGTACTTGTCTGGTGCCGTTAGTTAAAGTCCATATTATAGCTTGAGGCTCTCGTTGCTTTAACCACTTTACAAAATCTAAGTAGTGCGGGATTAATGTTGATTCTCCTCCCGAAATATTTATTTTAGAAACATTCTGAGGATTAACTTTTGTCCACGCTTCTTTCATTCTTTCTAATGATGTTAATTCTCCAGTATAATTATGACTCCGCGGATCACAATAAGAACAACTGAAATTACATTTTCGATCAGTATAATAATCAACTACTCTACCCTCATCACTATCTATGGCATAAATTTTATCTTCAGGTTCTAACTTATCTTTCGTTTTCATGCAGTGAAGCATTAATAAATGATCTTCAGTTTTACCTTTCGGCATTGCTATATCGGTCCCACAGAAGCAATTATCATTAGGACACATGATCGCTTTAGGTCCTGAATATTCATCTATAGAAACTGGATAAGGAGTTCTGCATACAGCTGTTCCAACTTCCCACCAAGCGGCGTCAATGATATAATTCGTCTGCCGGCAATACCACCCTTTAAAATTGGTTCTATCTTTAATGGTTTGATCGTTACAAGATTTTAAACCATTATTAGTTAAAACTTTAAGCACGTACTAACTCGTTATTTACAATTTGATAATTTTTAAAATAGTCATTAAAATTTTGTTGCCATATTTCATCGGACTTTTTTCTATAGACTAAAAATTTATTATATTGTTTTTCATCTATGTTTGTTTTAAGAATATAATCAAAAATATATTTTAACCAAGCCTTTGCACCTCTTTCGCCTTCGATATATTTTGAATTTGAATCAAATAACATATCAAAAGTTTTTTCAAAATCCCCAATCACTTCTTCTTTAAACTTATGCATTAATATAGATGGATTTATATAAGGTGGCGATTGTACGATGGAAGCATCCAAATGACAATCTAATTCTAACATAGAATCAAAAACATCATAAAGATCTAGTATTTGATAAACCGAAGTTGTAATACTTACATCAATATGTGTGAAAGTATTTATTTTTTTAAAATCTCGTATATTCTGTTTTAATTTATCCCAATTTCCACCGTGCCTGAAGTATGGATAAGTATTTCTTCCTGAATCAACTGAGATAATGATGCAGGTCTCGTTAAAGGGTTTTAAAGCTTCAGTTAATTCTTCCACACTAAAATCTGCATTAAAATTTGTATGAAAAGATATTAACATATTTTTTGCATTAGGATGTTCTGCTAACTTCCTAAGTGTTGGAAAAAATTGTTTTTGATATAATAATTCACCACCAGCAAAATCAATAAATTCTACATTTGGAAAATTTTCATTTAAATCTTCTATAATTTTTAATGCATTCTCTGTGCTTAATTGTATTTCACCTTTATCATCTGGTCCGTGCCTGTGTTCGGTTCCTCTAAGTTGTTTTAAATCATGTTCTAATACTTCTTTATCCGGTACATAGTTTTGTAATTTTCTAGACCATCCTGTAGAAAAAACTTTTGAACAATGCAAGCAAGCAAAATTACAAGCATTACTAAATCTAATTTCTACATGCCGCAATCCTTTAAATCCTACTTCGTGAGTTTTGTCATTATATAAACTCATCAGATTATCAAACGGTTCGCGAACAATTATTTGTTCGGCAAATCTATTTCGATTTGACCCTTCTCTTTTTTCTTTAAATTCTGATTTATAAAACCAATTATCTATAAGTGAAAAATCTAATCTCATAGATCTTAAACCATCTCGTTCCATATCTTCACATGTATCACAACCAGAAGGCCATTGATCATTATATAATTTTCTTCTAAGTTCTTTTATATTTTCATGATTATATATTTCAGATGGTAAAGTAGTTTCGTTCGCGAATACTAATTGATCAGCCTGCCGCGGACAAGTTGTAATAAAACCATTTTTATAATTAAGGCCACCTAATGCGTAAAAACATTCTTTCATTTAAACCCTAATAATTTCTTCATCAATATATTTAAATTTAGTAAAATATTCATTAAAATTTTGACCTGTGTGGTTATCAGATTTTTTTATATAAATTAAAAATGAATTATAATTCATATAATCAGAATTCTTTTTATTAAAAATATAATGGCCGGCATTATTTAAATACCACAAACCAGAATCAAGATCCGAAAAAACATATTCACCTTTTAAAAATTGTCCTCGTATACCTTCTTCTTTTTGTTCTGGCTCTAATCCAGTTTCTCTTTTTTCAATAGTTACACCTATATTATCTTTTTTAAATTCTTGAATATTTTCCATTCGAGATTCATATAGATCATATATCATTTTTTGGGTTTCCTTAAAATCTTCTCTCAATTCCTTTTCATAATCAAATAATAAAACACATGGATTTAAATATTTTGGCGTTTGTACTAATGACGTTTTAATATGATGTAAATTTAAAGGAATAATAGATTTATAAACATTATATATGTCCATGAACTGATAAGCGGAAAATGTAACTACTCCATCTAACTGTGTGAACTTATTAATCTCTCTGAACTTTAATATATTATTTTTTAAAATCTCCCAATTACCATCTCTAAAATACGGATAAATGTTTTCACTTGAATCTATAGATATTGATATTACACTTCTTCCGAAATTACTCAATAATTTAGTTAAATGCCCGATATCAAAATCTGCGTTGAAATTACTATAAAATGAAACGGTAATATTTTTACGATTTGGATGATTAGATAATAATTCCAAAAAACGATAAAATTGTCTTTGTATTAAAACCTCACCGCCAGATATTTCAACTCTATTAATATTTGGAAAATTATTATTCAGGTCTTCACAAATCTTTTTAATATCATTTAAATTTAAACCTAATCTTTTTTTGTCTTCATCTCCGACTAGGTGTAACGTATTGAGAAGTTGCTCTAAATTATATTTTTCATCTTCTTCGTCTGTTTTATATGTTTCTAATTTTTTCTGCCATCCTGTAGAAAATACACTGCTACAATGTAAACAACTCATATTGCATACATTACTGAATCTCATTTCAATATGTCTACATCCTTTCGGGTCCATAGACCCAGTAGAGGGATCATAATAATTATAAACATAATCTTCTTCTTCGTGTTCGAATTTACCATCTTCAAATACATAATCTTGTCTCATTGAAAATGCATTTGGATTTTTTTCAATGTCTTCACATAAATGGCAACCGGATGACCAATTTCCTTCACATAATTTTTTTCTTAAATTTTTAAAATTTTGTGAATTATATACTTGAGATGGTAATATTGTTTCTGAAAATTTAACTAATCTATCAGAATTAATAGCACAAGAAGTTATAAATTGATTTTTATAATTTATTCCTGTTAGAGAATAATAACAAATATTAGACATATCTTCCAAAAGCCCAAAATCTTTCTTGGCACCACCAACATCTTTTACAATGTTGAGTATGCGTTTTAGTTTGTTCAGCCGTCCCTTCGCAACTATAAGTTACCGGGAATAATTTATCAATCAATCCTAATTCTTCGTAAATCATTTTTAATCCACGTTTGTTTATACAGAAAAAAGGATTCATATAATAACGAATACCGTTATACGTTACTAATTTTCTTTCAGCTTCTTCATCTCTAGTTCGTTCTTTGTTCCTGGGAATACTCTTATCATCAGAAGGCGGATTACATGTTATACCAGAATATAATATTTGAAATAAATCTATTTTGAAATTTTCATTATCCTTATCTTGAAAAATTTGTATTTCCCTATAATGTTCATCTTCCATTGGCGGATAATAAACGATGTGTTCATTCATTTTAATATCTAAATCTTCCTCAATAAAATCGATTACATTACCGGCATATATTGGATTATTAGGTCGACCTCTTCTAACTGATAATGGTTGAATTTTAATATCTAAATTTTCATCTTTGATTTTCTTTGCTAACACATAAGCTAATAATGAACTATCAGCTCCTCCGGACATCCATATTCCGACAGTATTCACAGATTTTTCATAATGATCTTTTCTTTTATAGTCTCTGAGAATTTCATATATTTCATTCGGTTCATGATTAGCATATAATTGATCTGCAAGTTCCGGTTTAAGTTTTGGTACTATGTCAGGTATAAGTACTTCAACTTTTGTATTATTCACATTAAAGATCATTATATCTCCTTATCTATAAACACATCTCTTTTTTTAACTTTGCAGGTACTCCAACATTTTTCTACTGGTGATGGCCACTTCCATGATTTTTGTATTAGATCAAACATTTCTCCATCTATAACTTCTGATATAGTATTATATTTTAAATTATTTGATAAAATTCCTCCAGAACCAGACCATATTTTTCCAAATTTTGTTTTTCCCTTTTTAGTGGCAGCCATTTCTAAAGCTTCGGAATTTAAATAACAACAAGGTAAAAGCGCACCAGTATGATTTATGAATAATCTTTTTTGATTGCCATATTTGCATTGAATTTCTTTTTCTTCTTCTACTTCTTTTTTTACTTCTCCACTTCCTTCTCTATGTGACCAAATCGTTCGAAAATTTTTAAATCCTTCATCTTTAGACATCTGTTCCGCTTGTTCAAGTAAGTGTTGATTATATTCAAACACTATAAATTGCCAAGTTGCTTTTCCACCTGCTTTTATAAATGCCCTCCAATTTTCTTGAACCTTTTTAAAGTTAGAACCAACTCGATATTTTTCTAATGATTTTTGATCTGTTCCGTCTATACCAAAAAATACTGATATTTTTGATTTCCCTAACTCTTTCCAAAATTCTTTTGTTTTAGTAGAACCATTAGTAGCAATATTAATATCCGTAAAAGATTTAAAATGTTTTACAATATCTAATATATCTGGATGAAGGGTGGGTTCATCTACAGAACCACAAAAATTTAATAATTTAAGATTAGGAAATTCTTTAAAGGTAATCCATCTTTTAAGATTATCAAAATCAATAATATCTTTATTTAAAATAGGTTCAACCTGCTCTTTCTTTTCTTGTCTGAGGCATCCGGGACAAGCTATATTACAAAAGCTGGTTAACTCTACATCAATCCATTCGATAGTTTTATTATTCCACATTTTTTATAACCGCGCGTTTTCCACCATCACCACAAGTAAGATAACATCTCGGTAAATGTAACGGATGCTTTTTATTCCAACTCGCCTCTAATTCATTTTTAAACCAATCACTTTCTATTATATCATTAATTGGCCTTTTAGTCAAGTCATTAAAATCATGTCCTATTTTTTCATATAAATGTTTTATATCATTATTTTTATGAGCAACTGATTCATCATATAAATGACAACAAGGCCATAATCTTTTATTAGCGCCAATATAAAGTTCTCCTTTTACTTTATGCCTACAAATTATCTTAGCATCTTCATATTGTTTTGTTCGAGCTCTCTCTTCAACCACTTCATATGAATCTGTATCTATTTTATTAGCAGCTTTAGAAGTTACTTTAGCTTTTTCAGAAGTATTTCTCCAACTTACTCTAGTTGCAAATTTCATTCCATTTTCTTTTGCTTTTTGTCTAGCCATTTCAACTTCGCCTTCATTATAATCAAAAATGATATACTGCCAGATGCTATGGCCGCCAGTAGAATGGTAAGCATTAATATTATCCCATACTCTATGAAGGGAAACGTTTTCTCTATAATCATTTCTAGTAACTCCATCAACCGCCCAGTGAATATAAAATCTTTTATCAGATTGTTTTGATAACATACCTAAATCTTTCCAAAATTGAGAAGGGCGGGTTCCTCCATTTGTAGACATTTCAAGATCACGAACATTTTTTTCATATAAAAAATAAAATACTATTTCATATAATTCTGGATTAATCATAGGATCACCCAAAACACCACACATTTTTATTTTTGTATTAGATATATCAAGGGGATCAAACCAATCCATTATATCATCTAAAGGCAAATTTCCCTTATAATAATATTTTCCCCTTTCATCTAAAATAGTTCTCATACATGCAGAACATTTTGCATTACAAAGAGAAGATAATTCTATTTCTATAATATTAATGTTCATGTTTTCCAGGTTTCATTTGCGATCTGTCTTCCGACACACCTGTCATGTTCAAATTTATCTCCTGTATCAATTCCATCAACCCATAAAGTATCTTCGTATTCCAAATAATATGGAGATTCTCTAAAATTAAAATCCGCATCGTTTGATATCATTACAGGCGGTATACATTCAGTGGAACCATAAATGTTCCAAATCTTTTTAGCCCCTGTCGATTTCATTAGGGAGATATCCTGATCAGTAACAGGAGCTGAGCCTGTAGAAAAATTTCTAACAAATTCAAGATTTGGTTTTTTTCTTTTAACAAGAGTCCTCCACGTTCCAATTGCTAATGTGAGAACTGTTGGTTTAACTTCTTCTACAACATCCCAAAATTTCAAAGGTTGCATTTTAACATTTACTATATCACAATGAGTAATTTTTGCAGGTATTATACAAAATGCCCAGCATGCTACAGTCCATGATGGAAAAGGATTTAAAATAACATCGCGATTATCTATTTCCCATTTTTCAACTAACCAATGCCCTGCTTTATAAAAATCTCTCATATCATGCGTAACTCTTTTTTGCTTTCCTGTAGAACCACTTGTAAATAAGGTTATTTTCATGTTGTTAGCCAATTAGATTGTTTATTAGAAAGTTCTTCTTTTTGATTTTTAGGATAACATATTTTAGTAACAATATATCTTTCAAAACCATAAGGTTTAATAACTTTGTGATTTACTGCTTTCAGTTTTCCGTTTGAAAGTTCTTCGATTTTTTCACCATTCATTATAACCATTTTATTTTTAGATTCAATCAACTTCCACTCATCATCTTTATAATACATACAATCCATACTATTATCATTCAGCACAATATTAAATAATCCATAATCAGTATGGTCTCCATGATATCCAGAATTAATATCATAGTAAATAATACTAGATAAACTTTCTTGAGAATTAAAATGATGAGATAATTTTACACCTAATATTTTTTCATATAATTCAAAAGCTATTTTTTCATATTTGCAAAGTATTTCAAATAACTTTCCTTCATTCAATTTTTTAATTTTACATTTCCAAGACGTATTTTCTAAACATAGATCATCAAAAGTATTTGTGTCATATGATTTTAAATAATCAGACAAATTTTCTTCGTAATCTAAAATAACAAATCCATTTTCCATCAGTAATATAATTCCCTCAATTCTGGAAAAGTGGTTTCAAAATCTGTACCTCTCAATTCATCAAATTTGGATATACTTTCACTGAACTTGTAATGCATGTCCTCGAGTTCTTCATCTTCAACGGTATCCTTCATAAAATCCAATACATATTCAGATTTTCTAAATCTCTTTCCATGTGTTTCTAATATATGTAAAGCTCTATCATATAATTTTGGTATTCTTTTAATATACTTTGCCGAATACGAAGGAGGCCAATTCCATAAACTTAAATTAGGTGTAACTTGTAAATGCTCTTCATACCAATCAGCCATTTCTTCTAGATCCAGACAATTAAAAATATTATAACAAACTTGAACATCTGTTTTAATTCCTGATTCTGAAAATTTCTTATAATTTCTTAACCAAATAGATTGCTGTAATCCATATCTTACGTATTCTCCTTTTTTCCCAATTCCATCATGACTCATTACAATTTTACATCTATCAAATGATTTTAAAAAATCTATAATATTTTTTCCTTTATATTGTGAAACGCTTCCGTTAGTATGAGCCCAAATTCCTATATGAGTTGCGTTAAGTTCTATCAACCGTTCTAATAAATCGTAAAAACCTTCTTGCATTAAAGGCTCACCGCCATTCAAATGTATTCCTTTTATTGTTTTTATATTTTGTAAAATATAATTTATTCTACGTTGTTGTTCATCTTTGGAATTCCATTTATAATTAGCATCTTCCTCATTTAAGGGATCAACAATATCAACCGCTGATTTATATTTCAACATAGTCGAACTAATTCTAGGAGTACACCCCATACAAGCAAAATTACATTTATTTGACCATAGGAGGTCTAAAAATATTGGTTCATAATAATCTGCCGCAACTTGAGATTTATCTTTTGATCCACATAATTTGGTAGTTTCTTGCCTAACTCGCGGAGTACACATCTTACATTCCTCCGGCAGGTTACCATTTAAGAAATCTTGTCTTAATTTTACTATTTTGGGATCATGAACTGCCTCGTTATAGTTATTTTTATTATCAACTAAAACAGGGGTTTGACAACACACAGATATTTTACCATCTAGTCCTTGATAAAATCCATTAAAGGGAGCACTGCAAAATACACTCATGCCCAACACCAGCTTAATAATTGTTTACTGTTTGTATTTCTTTTTATATCGAGATCCTGTAAGTATAATTTCATTTTAGAATTCAATGTATCGTTATATGAATAATTGTCTGTAATATAATTTACAACATCTTGCAAATGATCGTATTTGTAATCGAATGATTCATGTCGCCATAAAAAATCATCTATTACAGTAATTTTTAAAGAGTTAATATTCAATAATTTAGGCTCCTCTACAAAATTAGCAACATACAAATAATTTTCATCAGTTAGCCAATGGAATAAATGATGTATGTTCAAAAGATTTAAACAACTTATTGTTATATTAAATACTACACTTCTATTACATTTGAACATTTCTTCTATAGTTTTAGGTTGATCAGACATCTCATAAATTAATTTAACTCCTTTTAAAAAGTCCTTCCACTTAGAAGGATATCTGATATAGTCATTAACTTCGCCCAACCCTTCAACTGAAATAGTAAATTCTATTTTTTCAAAATTATTTAAAAGTTTTAAAACTTTATTATCTTTATCTATAATAGCATTTGTGTTTATTCTAATTTTAGTATTTTTTCGATTAAATTCTCTTTCTGATAACTTCAATAAACAATCATGTACCTCTTTCATATAAAAAGGTTCACCACCAGCAAAATATATTTCTACTGCTTCATCAAAATTTAATTCTTCGATTTCATGGGGAGTATCATTTATCTTATTAATATGTTTTTCAAATATACTTTTATCTTCATTCCATTTTGTAGATAAGTGGGGGCCGCACATTACACATTTTAAATTACATGTAATACCTAATCTTAAATCATATGTTTTTATACCTGAGTCAATATTATGGTCTGGAAACGAATTATTAAAATGCTGTCTTTTACTTAAAATATTATTATCTTCTCTTCTCCAACATTCAGAACATCCTTTAGGTCTTTCATTACTTAAAAATTTTTTCTGGACATCAATAATTGATTCTTGGCCTTGAAAAATACAACAGGGTTTTTCACTCGCATCAATAAAATTAATATACTTGTGTAAAAAAGGAATTTTACATAAATTGTTCATTTTGTAAATATAAAATATGTATGTTCTAAATGAGGATCTATGTGACTATGATCAAAATCATATCGTTTAACTTTAAATTTTTTTCTTTTTAAAAAATCTATAACTTCTTGTCTTGTATAATTATTTTTTGCTAAATTTTTTTCAATCAATTGGGTCACAATTAAAACATCTTCCCGCAAATACGTATTCTTAAACAAGTGTAAAATTTCAAAATCAGTAGACATACAAGGTAATATAATAACCTTTATTCCTTTTAAATCATGATCAGGTATTTTAGATTGAACTAATTCACCGCAATAAAATGTATCGAATGAACCTTCATTAAAGCGTTCAGCGACCTCCATATAAGAATTGTGATCGCTTACAAGGTTATTATAAATTTCAATGTCACAATCACCTAAAAATGTTTTAATATTTTTCTTTAAACATTGAACATTATTAGAAGATGGTTCGTACAAATATCCTTTAAATTTAAGATCTAAAAATTTACATCGTTCTGCTATTCGAATTGCCCATAATCCTAAATGCGAACCGATATCTAATAATGTTAATTCTTCATGATCTGCAAAATTAATATTATCAAAAATTATATTAGTATACCGTTGCTTTGTTATTTCAAACCAATCAGTTGATAACATTTTTTTAATAACATGATCATTCTCATTAATGCAAATATTGTTTTCTAGGATCATTTGGATTTTCTGGCATATAAATTGAAGATCTATAAATTAACCTATCCCCTGTATAAGGGTCTCTTCTGTGAAGAGAATGTTGAATATCACTGATTAAAATATCACCAGCCTTCCAATGGTGTCGATATCTATATTCTTCTTTTTCACATTCCTTTTCTAAAACTTGTAATAAAAAATCTGATTTAGGCTTTAGACTATAAACTGTTTGATAAGGATACATTAAGCCGCGTTGGCCTGTAATAGTATTTTCTGTTACTAAAGGTTTAAATTTCATTTCTTTATCTATTAAATACTTTCCATCGATATCTTTCATTCGCATGAAATTCCAACCGTCTCCACCTTTAACACATTTTTCATCCCACTTCGTCCAAGGATTATAAGGTAGATCATTATCTGGTTCTTCTTCCGCATATCTATTTCTCCAATCAATATCATAATCATTAAGTTCCGGAAACAATTTTACAAGATTATCATACATTACTTTTTGGTCCATAAACTCAGTATCGCCGCCAGCAGTCGGTAAGGACTTCATAGCAAAACAGGCAAGATCATCATGTGTGTCTCTATTTTGGGGCTCGGAATGCCACACTACTTCACCTTCTTCATCTCCAGAAAATAAACCCGGAGGACCATAACCAGATATTTCTTGATTTCTTACGGGGATAAGTTCTCTATAACCCTTAGACCATTCATCAACATATTCATCAGACATATATTCATTATCAAAAGTCACAGGCTCTCCGAGATGATAATAAAATTGTACTAACTCGTCTTCAGGGACTACATTTTCATTTTCAACTATAATTAATCTAGTCTCATACATTAATTCTATAACGCGCTCCCTTGTTAATGAATCTAGATTTTTTATTGTAACAGCTTTCATCATAGTAGACGCTCCTTACATATATTTAGATACCATAAAGCAGAATCATGTAATCTCCCAGAATAATTATTACTAATATGATCTAAAACAAAATCATAATTTTTCATTGTTTCAGTATTTACGGCATGCTTCGGGTCAAATTCTTCTGGCGAAGTAATATACATTGTTCTTAATTCTCGAAAACCCAAAGGTAAAACATCTAGATAACAATTTTTTATATCATTCATTTGATAGGTTGTGAGACTCATTGTTGCATCAACATTAATGTTCATACATAAAGCTTTATCAATATTGTTTACTAAGGTTTTCCAATCACCACCTCTAAAAATTGGATAAAGGTCTTTACCTCCATCAATTGATACTACCACATAAGCTTCTTTAAATTTTCCAAAAGTTGAATTTATATGATCAAAATCTATTGGCATGCCGGGATTTAAATTTGTATGAAAAGATACGACCATCTCACTCGCATGCGGATGTTCTGATAGACTGTCCGCGCATTTATAAAAATTCTTATTTACTAGGGGCTCTCCTCCTGATAAAACAACTCTTCGTATCGTTGAAATGTTTTTTAAATCCTCACATATTTCTAAGACTTGACTAGAAGATAGGCCCAATACTGGCCCAGAGTAATTTAACTTTTTAGCCCATAGGCTTGAAAATTCCGGGCCACAGTGCAGGCATGTCATATTACAAGCATTGGAAAATCTTATTTCAATTCTTTCTAAATCTTTATGTTCTATGGGATGATCATGTCTGGAAGAAGTTAAAGATCGGGATTCCGGGATTCTACAATGGTTGCATCCGGATGGCCAATTATCTTTATCTAAAATTTTTCTACTTTTTTGAAACCCTTCAGACTTTATAATTTTAGAAGGCAATATTGTTTCTTCAAATGTACAAAGAGGATCAGAATTAAAAGCACAGTGCGTAGAATATTGTGATTTAAAACTTATTGAACAATGACTATAATAACAACTCATAACCACTCTACTAAATCTGGATGCAAATAGTCTTTATAATTTTGATTTCTAGATTTATCAAATAAAAGAATTTCGCTTAAAACTTTTTCTCTATCTTTCCATAAATGCTTTACACTTATTCCTCGGTTTTCCGGGAACACATTTACATAACCTACATTATCTGTGGGCAGCCACTCTTTAAGGGCATCGAGATCGAGAACATTTAATATAGACACTACAACATTAAATGCTAAATCTTTTAAATTAGTACTCCTATCCATAAAATATTTAACATTAAAATCAAATTCTTCAAAGAATCCGGGATATCGAATATAATGATATAATTCTCCAACTGCCTCTACAGAAAAATTTACATATACACCTTTAAACTGATTTAACAATTCTGTATGGTTTGATATTTCTAAACCATTTGTATAAAAACTTAAATTAATATTTTTACTTATTCCATCGACCACCATTTTTCGAAAAAGAGAAAGTACGGATTTATTTACAAGGGGTTCTCCGCCGGCTAACTTGAGTCCACCAATCTTATCAGTATTTTCTGTTATCCATTTCCATTGAATTGAATTTATAGGATCAGGATCAAGATCTAAAGTAAAAAAATTATCAGTGGGGGTTTTAAAATCAAGTTTATGTTCAACAAAAAAATTATGATCTTTTTTAAGTTTTCTACTTAAACCCGGAGCACACATTCTACATGCGAGATTACAAACATTACCGCAATTTATATCAATAATATATTTTTCACTGTCTTCAATGAACTTATCAATTGTTTGTCTATACGATGTCTTACCCTTATCTTCCTTATCCCAGCAAACTTTACATAATTCATGCCGTTCACCTTTCAGCATGCTATCACGAACATCTTGATAAAGTTCAAACCCTTCTTCTGGCGTAAGATCTAATTTTCCTTTTAAAGGCCTAACAGTACATGCATCTTCTACTTCTGTTTTTAATATATGACTACACGGAAGAAATCGCGAACACCCATCACCATCAAAATTCTTCATGGTTATTTGTTTAAATGGTAAACTACAATAAGACATAAACTTCTTGTTCGACGTTATAAATGTTCATCCTACCGTGATATGCGAGATTTTTACAATGTCGCCTAACTGCTCTAATCATTTTAAAACTTTTATCACCGAGTTTAGTATAAGCACCTGTGCTTATTTTGGGATCTATATTAAATGTTACATAAAATATTGCATTCTCATTTTGCTCATATCCCCATTTTTGTTGTAACGGCATTTGTTGAAAATTTACAAATTTTTTAAAGCTTCCATGTTTATTTGAATGCCTTCTTATTGGTCTAGTTCTAAGAAAATCTACATCAGAAACTTTTATTCCTGGTAATGTAACACCTCTGAACATCATCCTAAAGGCATCTTCACCGAGTTCGGGAAATCTGTGAATACCACTTAAAGAAACTAATACTTCATCAAAAAATGTTCCCACCCATTGAACTTCTCCCCAATACCATTTCATTGATTCAAGGGAACTGTTATTCATATAATTTAATTCTTTACACTTATTACAAAAATCTTGGACTATATCGTCATGTATTTTCGGATAGAGATATTCAGAATGCATTGGACACCATAAATTCACATTGAGCAGGAAGGGGTTTCCGTTGTTCTAAAAACATACAATATTTTAAAAATTTTTCCATTATACTTTTATCATGATCATTTGAATACATGAAATCAACTATCATATCACGTTTTCCATTTAAACTAAAATTCAATTGGCCTTCTACAAATTTTTTCGTTCTTTCGGGCAAATATGATAAATTGATATATTCAGGATCTTTTAAAAAATCTACTTCAAATATTTCTTCTTTTACATGATCAACATTTATAACAAACCCCAAACTTATTAAATAATCTACAGTTGATTTTAAATTTAAAATGTTTAACGAATGGACAACAAAATTAAACTTTATATCAATATGATCATGTTCTTCAGATAATTTTTTCCATTGAATTAAATTCTTATGAAATTTTTCAAAGTTCATTCCATTTCTAACAAATTCTCCGACATCGTATACACCATCTATACTTATATGAAGATTTAATTGTTTTACTTTTAAAATATATTCAATCCACTTTTTTGGAAAAACAGAATTATTTGTAATTAATGCTAAATCTAAATTTTCTAAATTTAACTTTTTTAAAATGTCAACGTATCTGTCATTTATAAAAGGCTCTCCGCCTATTAATTTCAAATAATTTAATTCACTTAAATCTAAATCATCTAAGTTATTAACATTCCTAAGAATTTGTGTTTTATTTTTTATTGCTTGTGAATGTCTCGATATTCCTTCTTTTATTAATTCTAAATCATCTTCATACCACTTTGAACTAAATCTCGAACTACATGTTACACATTTAAAATTACAAGTATTATCAAGTGCAAATTCTAATTCTCGAATTTTAGGATTTTTAATAGATGGAGCATCAATTACTTGTATATCATCTTCGATAGCATATTTCCTATTAAAATGTTCTCTGTACGAAAACTTGTTCATGCTTTCATATAAATCACATTTACTACATCCCTCAATCTTTTCCCCATTTAACATTCTTTGTCTCAGGTCTTTATTTTCTGACCCATCAAATGCTTCTTGCAAATTATTATATTTTTTATGATATTCAGTAGGATAGAACATGCAGCAAGGATTAACTATACCTTCTGCATTAATTTGAATATGATTCCAAGGGGCTAAGCAAAGGCTTTTATTCATAAAATGTAAATTCATCGTAATACAAACCTAGCGATGCCCAAATAGCATCAACAAATAAGTTTGTTTGTTTATTTGTTCTTTTTCTATAATTTTCCCATAATGTTTTTCTAACATCACATTTAGAATAATATTCCCAAAAAGGTGTATCTGTTCTTTTACTTAACATATAATGATGTAAAATAAAATCACTATTTTCATAATGTACTCTCGCCACTGCCTTATTATATGAACGTGAACCATAACCCCTATTTAAACATTTGGCAAGAGTTTGAATACCATATACAGTTGTATATAATACATTTGCTTCTAATGGATCCAATAACCCATTCGAAAGTCCTAATGCTACAACATCATCAGTCCACGGATTTGCTAGATAATGTGGATCCCATTTAATCAATTTTGGTTGAATGGTTGGTGTACATGGAAATGCGCCATACGGTATTCTACCATTAGTTAAATCTTTATAATATGCTAAAGCATCTTCATCACTCGTATACTTACTACTATATACATAACCAATGCCGGCTCTGCTTTGTAAATTAATTATAAATTGCCAGCCGGCATCTCTAGCAATGGTTCTAGTAAAATTACATTCTTCATCTAATTCCCACGGACATACCCAAACCCTATCTACTAAATGTCCTTCAGGTAAAGGTAATCGTGTTTTATCTTTTACAAATAATTGTTTCAATCCGGTACAATCAAGATATAAATCATAACCAGGTGGTAATTCGGTAATTGTATCAATTATATGTTCAACATTTTTGCACCTATCTTTTACTATACTAATACTTTCAACAGCATCGAAATGATGGGCGGTTGCTCTCCAAGCGTCGGAATCATATAAATCTTTATTAATATCATCTTTAGTTTTTTTACCAGCAAAATAATCTTTTATCCATTCATCAAATACATTATTATCATTGTACCAAAAAGTCATAGCAAATTCTGGAGCATCTCTATGATCCCATCCTTGTTTTATATTTCCATATTTTTTAATTGCATCCGCTGCATCCATCCAATCAGATTCAGGTATTTCTAATTCCTCAAAAAAATGTCCTATTTGTGGTAATGTTGATTCACCCACTCCTATAGTTGGTTCAGTGTCACTTTCAATTAATGTTATATTAATACCGGGCACAAATTTTTCTAAATATCCCGCTGCCCACCAACCAGAACATCCGCCACCTATTATACAAATTTTCATATTACCTCAGTATGTTTATATTGATCATAGTAAGTAAATTCATCATAATATAAAGCCAAATTTGACCAAAGCGAATTAGGAAATATTGTTGTATATTTGTTACTATGGAAACGATATGCTTGCCAAGTAGATTCCTTAACATTAAATTTAGAATAATATTTCCAAAATGAAGTATCTGTTCTGTTAGATAATTTATAATGATGTAATATATAATTACTAACATGCGACCATGTTCGATTAAGTAATCTATTATATGTTTCTGGCTTATAATTTTTTAATATTGTATCTGGGATTTTAGTAATAGATAATTGGATCATAAAAAGATTATTAGATTCTAAAGGATCTAAAAATCCTCCGGCATTTCCTATAGAAATAATATTATCTTTCCACGGGTTTTTTAAATAACCAGGTTCCCACGTATAATTTCTTATATCATATGCTTCTGGATAATATGATTTAAATTCATCTAATGCTTCTTCTTTAGATATGTGTTTATCGCTATATACATATCCTATTCCTGTTCTATTAGTTAAATCTATTCCAAATGTCCAACCAGCATTTCTTGCAATGCTTTTTGTATACGAATATGGTTCACCTTCTCTTTGAAGATTGCCCGCCCAACAACTATTTGTTAAATGATCTTTAGATTTAATTAAAGATTTATCTTTGGTAAATTTTCGTTTAAATCCCGTCGCATCCAAATAAAAATCATAGCCGGCTGGTAACTCTTCAAGTCTAATTAATTCATGCTTCACATTTTTACATTGATCTTTAACTACTTGGCCTATTAAATTAGCATCTAAATGATACGCATATTCACAAAACCCATCCTTCTTATATAAATCATATCCTAGATCATTTTTTGTTTTATTACCTTTAAAATATTCTTTAATCCAAGATTCAAATTTATATTCATCATTATACCAAAAGGCAAAATCACACCAGTCTCCATTTATTTTATCCCAATTTTTCTTAAGAGATCCCTTTTTAAAAATTGCATTTGTCTTGGGCATCCATTGCTTTTCATCAAGACCACAATCTTTTAAAAAAGTACCAATCTGTGGTAATGTAGATTCTCCTACTCCTATTGGAGAAATTTTTGGATCTTCATATAATGTAATATTAGCATCGGGCATTTTTTGTTCTAAATATTTTGCTGCCCACCAGCCAGTAGTGCCTCCGCCTATGATACAAATTTTCATATAACATTCCTCAATACGCTATTATAAATTATCTCCATCTCTTGGGGTAAGATCATTCGCCTACCTTCGAGAAAATCACAATAAGTTATAAAGTCTTTATTTCTATCAATATTTGTTTCACCAGAATCCATCCATTTTAAAATCTTTTCTTTAATCCTTCCATCAAGCGGCCCCATTTTATCATAATGTTCATGAATTATTTTTTTGGTATCCCTTGGTAAATATCTTAAATCAATATACTCTGGAAAATATAATCTATCAATTGCCATTATTATAAAATCCCATTTAGGCGCGTTCATCATTTTATTATACCAGTTATATTGGCTTTCATCAACACCCATCTCCCTAATCCAATTATAAGTTTTCTCAACATTCAAAACATTCATCGCATGAACAACATAATTAAAACTAATCATCATTCTGTTGGTTTGAATTTCTTGCCATTTTTTTAAATTTTTTGAAAATACTTTTTGCTTCATTCCATATCTAACAAATTCACCAACTTCTCCAACACCATCACAACTAATTATTAATCTAAATTTTTTAGCAGTTTTAAGTGTCTTAATCCATTTTTTAGGAAAGATAGAATTGTTTGTGATTATTGTTAATTCAATATTTGATAAATCAATTGACGATAACCATTCTAAAATTTCTTTATTCATGAATGGTTCGCCGCCAGGCATTCTTATACTTCTTACATGTTCATAATTAATTTTTGATAAATCAGAAATATTTTTTATCAAAGGAGTTTGTGTTTTAATTGATTGGGCTGATTGCCGAATTAAATTGGTTTGTTCAAGAATAGCATTATCATCTTCATACCAGGCCGTACTAAATTTTGCACTACATGTTACACATTTAAAATTACAATTATTATCAAGTGAAATTTCTATGTCTCTAATCTGGGGATTATTAATTGTAGAATCATCATAAAGTTTATTAAAATGATTTCTTAATGTCCACTCACCGGCATCTTCTCCAATATAACAACCATTGCATCCGCTAATCTTTTCACCGTCTAACATTTTTTGTCTGATTACATCTAATTCATTTCCGAAAAACGCATCATTTAAATTATCATATTTTTCTCTCGGTATTGGCCTTTCACAAAAAACACAACAAGGCTTTATTTCAGATTGAACATCTTGCTGTATAGTATTCCATAACGCTTTACACAAATATTTGTATTTTTCTTGCTTATGTAATTCGCTTTTAATTTTTGTAACGTCATTGGATAATAACGTAGTATCATCCATTTTTTCAGCTTTACTGAGAGACCCCATTACGAAATAATTTTTTAATTGTTAAATCTGTTTCCCAATTACTTTCTTTTTGAGGAACAACATTATATGTGAGACCCTCTGTTACATGCTTTGTAAACATTGGGTCTATATTTTCTTTTGATTTTGTAACACACATTCCACATCCACAAAAAGTCTTGGGACATGTTATCATCGGTACTTTGTTATGTACATAAAATTCATGTTCTAGACTATCGATAATTTTATCAAATTCTGAAATTTTTCCTAGTGGTGCTACTTCCCCATTCAAATTAACCGCACAAGTTTGATGAGTATAAACTACATCAAGTTCGGAATTCAAAAAAAGAAAGTACCAATTAACCATGCAATTCCACCCCAAAAAATTAGTAGAAGGCAGAAAATAAGTATCCACACCGTCTGCTTTGAAACATCGTCCCCCACAACAAGGCCGTCCAAGTCCTTCTTGTTTGTTTCCTGATTCCGTAACATTTTGACCTTTCTGTTTCCAATAATTTCGAAACCATTTCATTTGCTCTCTATCATATATATGCGTATAGCCAAGTTCAATGGATTTTTTATCATTTGGATTATCATCACCTATAATTCTCGGTACAAAATCTACAGAATTCTTTTCCAATTTTTCACATACGTCTACACACTCCCAAAAATAATCCTTATGAAACATCACATTAACTTTATATTTTTCCCTTAAATATATCGCATTTGATATGACTTGTTGTTTTTGTTTGGCTGTTGATTCACAATGATAAGATATTGTCCCGCCCGTGGTTAGAGACAAAATTTTATCTATAACATGATTTCCGAACCATCCATTAGTTGTTAATCCTCTGCTAAAATCTGGATATTCATTTTTTACATATTTTAAAAATTTAAAGAAGCCAGGATGAACGGTAGGTTCACCTCCTGTAAAACTTAATTTTTTCTTAGCGGGCTTTTTTCTAAATGAATCATAAAGTAATGCATATTCTGCTACGCCATCCATAGATTTACATAGAGTTTCATAATCTACAAACGCAGATGTCTTATTATTTCTGTGAGGAGGGCAATAAGTACATGCATATGAACATCTTCTACCAAGATCCCATATTATCTGATATCGATTAGATTGATCTTCAATAGTATTCATTTAAAACTTTCTTTTCTGTTGGATCATAATACACTATTTCAATATCATCATAAATTGAATCACTCAATTTTAATTTTATCCAACAAGATAATAAATCGCTATTAAAATAATGAAAAAAATCTATTTTAAAAAAATTATCAAATTTAATTTCTCTTAATTTATCCAAATACCTATTTAAATTATTTTGAAAATGAATATAAGCATTTTCTTTTCCGTACAATTCAAATATATAATTTTCTTTATTTACTATTTCTAATTTAACGTTATGATCTGTTAAATCTAATTCATTAAAAAATGAAATCAAAACATCAAAATCCGTCATATCAAAAATTGATTCTCTTTCTTTTTTCCAAGACCAATTTTGAATATGAAGTGTTTTTATAAACTGTTCATTATATAAAAATAATTTTAGAAAATCTAAAGAATCTTTTGTTAAATAACATCTATCATATCCTTGAGTTATTTTTAAGTCAATTGCTTTAAGTTTATCTGCTGTGGGCCGAAACCAATAAAAATAACTTTCTGCTTTTTCTCCTTGGAGATCCTGACAGGATTCCCATAATCGATATTCATTTTCTCTCGTGTGAAGACATAGACTATTATCACCTTCTTTAATATTAAAAGAATAAGGATCGAAATGAAGGGGCAAACTACTTGTTTCCATTTTTACTATTCCATGATGTATGACTCGATGGATTATAATTTATAGTTTCCCCTATAATGCCTGAATCATTTTTAAATGATATAAATTTTGCTTCTTCATCATTAATAATATGGTGATAATCTACACCAAGAAATTTTTTCGTATCTAATTTTAAAATTTGTTCTAAACACTTATTATAATCGTGATGCTCACCGTCATATTTTAATATGTTCATAATTTCTAAGAAAACTCCTTTTCGAAATTGAAACGCATTAGCCCAATTACAAAAAGTCTTCCAATCATCTGAAGGAATCAAAGGTCTATAAAAATTAACAAAATGAAATACTTTGGTTTCCTGTGCATTGCTAAAATACTTTAAAATAAAATTACAAATATTAGGATTATCTTTTAAATTATTAGAAACCTTTAAATCAAGAAAAGCAATTTCATCTAAAAAATCTATAGTCCCGATAGTTGGTTCTTTATCCCATACTTCAGAACAATCTCGATAATAACTTATATTATCAAATCCATTTTTTGGAAATTGATAGCCTGGTGGATTAACTTTACATTCATGATCTCCGTGCGTTAATATCATTAAACGGTGTTTAAGTTCAATGTGTTTTGGATCCACCATGCTAGAATGGGTGAGATCACTATATTCTTTAGTTTCCATACATTTTTAACCATTCTAAATCTGGAAAAATATTATCAAAATCTAAATCTCTTTCTTTTGATACTTTATAACACCATTCATTCATTTCCGGTAATCTTTCTGACCAATCTTCTGTATTCATAAAAGAAACTAGGCCTTCTAATCTTTTAATCCCATATGGTAGTTTTTTCCACTCTTCCCACGTCAGCCCATCAACACCATTACATTTCTGCCAATTACTTTTTAACCATTTTCCAAAATCCTGATACTTTAAAGTGGTTTCTTTTTTAAACCAATCGGGCAATACTTTACAATTAAGTTGTGGTGGCCAATATGCGAGATGCAAATCTATCATACCTGCGCCTGCAGGATACTTATTTAAAAGCTTCCAATCTTCTTCTAACTTCCAAGTAATAAATTCCGGTAAATAAAAAATATTTAGAGCTGTAATACATGTTGCCGTTGTTAATCTTAAATTACCATGTGGATAATCATCTATTTTATGTAATTGATTAACAACTCTTTTCCACGGCGACGGATATCTGATAAAGTGATTACGCTCTCCATAATCATCAATACTAAAATGAAAAATTACATTCTTATATTCTTTCCATAAATCAAACAATTCTGGTTGCCATTCAATACCATTTGAATTATAACGTAATTCAATATTTTTAGCAAAACCCATTTCAATAATTTTTTCAAGAACTTCATAATGTTCGCTCATGATTAAAGATTCCCCACCAGCCCAATATAATTGTTTTAATGTAGGTACTTGATTGTAAAAGTCTTTCCAAAATTCTGGATTCTTTTTATGCCAAGCATATGAGCCACCCGACCAAGCTAATTTACCAGATTCTTTTTCCCACTCCATACTGGACTTGAGTCTTTTATTTTCTAAAGTGGGCCAAATTTGTTTATATTCTTTTACCCATTTAGATGAATCATGAGGACTACACATAACGCATGCAAGATTACACTTACTACCAAGCCGAAGATCAATATACCGTACTTTAGGTGGAACGGCTCCTTCAACTGTGGTTTCATCAATAATTTCTTCAAGTCCGATTTCGTTAACCCATTTTGATGTTTCCCATTGTCTTTTACTTCTGTGACCGGCATCTTCCTCCTTAAAACATTTTAGACAAGATGCAGGACGCTCACCTTTAAGCATCATTCTTCGCACGGATTTCATATATTCATTATTCCATGCATCTAGTAAACTTGTTGTTGCTAAATTAGCAGGCTTCCCATCATCTCTTCGAAGAACACCTGCTTCTGATATTGTTTTATTTGTTGAATCTTTATCTTGTACGGCAGAAGCATTTGCTGTGCAACATACCCTCATATGGCCCGATGGGCGAGTTGAAATATGCATCCACGGCAATGCACAAAAAGTTTCCGACGGTAAATTTTCAGGGTCTTTATCTAACATAATTTTAATTTTTTAATACAATCATAACTATCAACATTTAAAGCAATAAAAAATTGATAAACTTCATCATCAAATGCAAATGCATCATGCCATTTTAAACTATCATGTAAATATAATCTGCCTGCTTCAATATTTTTTTCAGGTATATAATTTTCAAATTTATTAGTTAATTTATTTTCAACAAACCCCTCACCACTAACCTTATATCTTATTTTCATTTTTTCAGGATCTGTTGTACCCCAAAGTCTCAACCATTTTGTAGGATGCCATGTATCAAAATGCGGTAAAAGATGGCCCATTGAATGCCATTTAAAAACGCAGGAACGTGCCATATATTTTTTAATGGGTTCCAAAGCTTTTAAACTTCTAAATTCCATTAATTCTGTATGTGATTTAAAACTTGTTTCAAATAAAATATCGCTTTTTTCAAAATGGCTCATATTGAATACATAATCGATAAAATTTTCAGCATTATCTTCTAAGCCGGTTTGTAAAAAATTCCATCTATCTAAAGGATAACAAGCTGGCTCTAAATCATTATCCAATTTTCCATTTAAATTAACTAATGGTATCGCGTATCTGGGATATTCTTTATATCTATCTCCCCATCTAAAAAAATTATCATTATATCTTTCAATTTCTAATAAAAAAGAATCAACATTAATTTTAATATCTAACGGAACTAAATTAGCAGTATGCAAATTATAATATTGTTCTTTCGTTAGTACACTATCATTAATTTCATAAGGTTCTGAAACATTATAAACTATATTATTAGATTCTAATAATTTCTTTTGATCATTTCTTAATTTTATACTTTTTTCATACTCATCATATGTTTGATAGATATGATTTAATATACCTTTATTTGGTTTATGAAATATTAAATAGAAAAATCCATCACCATATTTTTCCATAAGTTCGAAATTATAGATTCGTAAGGGATCAGTCTTTTCCGGAACAAAATTAGAAACACAATAATCTTTCCAATCTTTTTTAGAATCAAAATTCTTATCAGGAATCGTAATGGTAGTATCTATTTTAATCATGTATATTTTTCACATCTAGGCAATAATTATTTTCTTCTATTTTTTGCTTGATCAATTTATGATTGTGATTTAATTTAGATTTAATATTATTTATTTCATTTTTCAATTTTTCTGTTGGTTGGTTTAAAATATTTTTTATTTGATCCATAATTGAATTAAATCTGACCTTGAAGGAACTATTATCAAAACTATAATCAAAAAGTTCATCATACAAATAAAATCCTTGATTTTTGAGAAATGTGTGATACCCTTTACTCGCCATAGAAATAAAGGGCTTTTTATAATATAGTGGTTTCAAAACTTTTTCAGTTAAACAACAACCCTTATCTGTATAACTTTCTCCGACCAATTCAATCGCCGAATAAAGATATTCCTCGGGAACATCTCCTAATATGTTTATATTTTTTCTATCAGTTAATTCTTTTTTAATAAACGTGCTCCAAGAACCTTTTTTGAATACATGATTAGGAGAGATTAAATCTGAATTTGTTTTTATTTCATTAACAAAAAGATTATCATCATCTAAAAATTCAAATGAAGTAATTAGTTCAGGGTCAACTATTCTAGGAACCCTATTAGAATAAGCGAAGTTGTCGAACTCATGGAGCTCATTTAGTATCATAAGCCTGTTTAATCTCTGCTCACCGCACATAAAGATGACATTATATAGTAAACCCTTATTAACATTTTCATGCGCAAAATCACCCCTTTTAAACCCTCTACAAACAGTATACCATGGAAAACTTTTAACATTAATACCTTCCTTTATTTGCATTATTTTTTTTACTTGATTATGATTATGAATTAAATTAATATCATTATTATAAAAATAAGTATTCTTATAATTTTTTATGTGGAGAGTTTTATAGATATGATAAAGGCTATTAAATTTCCAAAGTTGAGTAGTAGAGTAGGGATAATAATGACCGGCCTCATTCAAATCTAAAAATACAATTTGTTCCGAAGTGGGGTATTTTATAAAATCATAATCTAATAACAAATCTTGAATAGTTTGATATTTGATTCTATCTATTTCAATTATCACTTATATTTTTAAATTTATTATGCCCGACTAGCTAAAGCTACCGCTATCAATTCAGTCCCTGTTGCACAATTACCACAACATGCCATTAAAGTTTGTCCTGTACTTGCTGTATTGAATTCGGCATCGGTGATATGGGAAACATTTACAAGGTTCCAATTAGAAGTATTATCTATCACTGTTTTAAGATTGTTTATTAAATCGTCAGCATTAGTATCAATTTCTAATTTATGATATGATGCATTTTCTGAGGGGATAAAACATTCATTACATGTTATAATTGAATCAGTTAATTTGTCTTCGAATTGTACTAAGAGTCCCGTGTCATCAACGTATGCTGGAGTATCTATAAGATGTTCTCGTTTAAATTCTCTTATATCAGCCCAACCACCTTCTTTCGTTATTGTTCCAACCATTTTAAAATTCATATGTGACATTCATTTCCCCTTATTTAATTAACCATTGAGTTAAATGTGGATGCAAAAAATCTTGAAATTTTTGATTTCGAGAATAATCAAATAATGTTATTTCCTTGAGCATTATATTTTTATTTTCTATATTTCTTCTAATATATGATTTACATATCTGATTAAATTTTTTTGAATCTAACCATGGAACTTTTTTCAATAATTCTACATTTAAATGTCTTGGACTTATACCTCGATTATCAGGATATACTTCACAATATGAAATATAAACTTTCTTTGGTAAAGAACAACACCATTGCCAATGTTCATGTAAATCTAAAATATTTAAAGCAGAAACAACAACTGCAATATTAACTCTTCCTAAATTTGTAGATGTTTTTAGAAATAATCTTACGGTTCTATCCAATTCATCAAACGATTGAGGATATCTAATATATTCATAACTATCTTCAACAGAATCTATACTTAATTTAGGATGCTGTTTCTTAAACTTATTTAACTTATTTATCAAAAGAGGGCTAAACATTGTACCATTAGTATGATATGCGAGAATGGTATTTTTAGCCCAGCCTTTATCAATATATCTATCAAGAAGTTTTATAATCTGAGAATCAAAAAAAGGTTCACCGCCACTAAACCTAAGTTCTTTTACAGGATTATTTAAAAGCCACTGATATTGTTTTGTATTGGAAGTTCTCGGAACAGTAATTCGTCCTCTGAATTTTCCACAGGTAGCATCTTCAACTTCATGAAGTAAATCTTCTTTACTAAAAAATTCATAATCTAACATTAACCTATGACTTGTTTGTGGGTCACACATTCTACAAGCGAGATTACATTTATTAGAAGCAATGAAATCTACTACATCTAATTTTCCTCTAGGTATAGTATCATCGTTATGGATTCTGAAAGATTCGATACCTCTATCTTCCATATCCCAACATGTTTTACAAAACGGATGTTTTATATTATTGGATAAAGCTTCTCGTAGGTCTTCAAATTGTTTTGAATTAAAAGCTTCTTCGGGGGTGATATCAGTCTCTGTCCATTCCATGGGATCTTCCCATTCCGGCCGAGACATATTGCAACAAGGATGGAACCATTTAATTTTATCACCATCCCAGTCTCTTAAAGTTACTTGTTTAAAAGGATAACTGCATAACATTATTATACATAAAGATCATCACTGGGCAAACCAGGCTCCCAACCTAACTTTTTAATTTCGGTAGGATCAGCACAAGTTTCTTCACTTTCGCCAGTTACATTTTTAAAATCAATTGAATCAATATCAAAATCTTCAGGGGCATTTTCTTTAGCAAAATCATAAACAGATTTTGGTTTACCATATCCAATATCAAAAACTCTCGGACAATGTTGCCACTGTGCAAAAGATTGATTCATAATTAAATATATTGCATTTACACAATCTTTTACATATAACCAATCTCTTGTATGGGTTGTTAAATAACCAATTTTTCCTTCTTGTAATTGTCTATAAAACATATCAGGGCGAGATTGTGGGCCCCACACTGTAAAAAATCGCATTCCTATAGCATTTGAAGGGGCCATTGCTTCGCACATGGCTTTTGTCATAGCATAAGGACTTTTTAAATCCTTAACAGACGAACTTGATGCATATAGGATTTTAGAATTTTTATAAGTATCAAAGATGCGCTTGGTACCATTAACATTTATATCATAATATTTTTTTAAATATTTCGGCTTCCAACTATCGCGAACACCAGCCTTGCCTGCTAAATGAACTACAGTATTAGCATCAGTATGAGGTAATTCGTCTTTAGTAATATCACAATCCTTATGAGGTACTTCGCGATCTTCCCAACCTAATCCTGAACAATTATCAATCCCGTAAACTTCATGCCCTTCTTCAGATAAAAAATTATATAAGTGATGACCAATAAATCCCTTAACTCCAGTAATTAATACCTTCATAGCCATTCCTTTAATGTTGTTTCAAGTAAATTCCAATAATCAAAAGATTTTTCTTCAAAAATTTGAGGTTCTTCATTTTCAACTGCGATCACTATAACAATATTATTTATTGGGATTTTAGTTCTTTCTTCAAACATAATTGAATAAGCTGTTGCTTGAAGAAAATATTCTTCAACCCATTCTTTCTTTTTAGGTTTCGAAGAAGTCTTCCAATCCAGAATCGCTTTCTGCCCTTTCCAATCGGCTACACAATCACAACGACCAGCGACACCTAAATGTTTACTCCACAAAGGAATTTCTATTCCAGCAATATTAGCAAGATTATTATCTAAATGAGATTTAACAGTATAAAACATCTCTCGAACATTTGGCAATGAATTTTCGAAATAATCTTCTTTATTAAAAATATAATTTTCTATTACTTTGTGAACTTTTGTTCCACGACGGGTTGCTTGAGTTGTTATTTTATTAGCTTCTTCTTCACCAATTCTAGCTCGCCATTCTTTAAAGAATTGAGCTTTTTTTCTACCTAATACTGTTGTAATGGATGGAAAGGTTCCGTCAGGGGTTTCATAAACTCTGGAACCATTTTTAGTGATTGAATTTAACTCTTTAAACTCAAGTTCTACATGATCAAACATTCATATTACTTCCAGGATAGTTTCTTTTCATTTGTTTCAAGTGGTCTGAAAAGGCTTCATCGGGTTTTTTCCTATGACCTTTTGCTGTTGTACCCGAAACATTATCATAAACAAACATTGGGGTTGCGATTTTCTTTTTGATCTCCCCATTGCATTCGGGGCATGGGCTTTCCAAAGGCTCATCCCTTCTTGCAATAGGAAGCATTGTTTCAAATTTATAATCGCATTCCACACATTCATAATCATACGTTGGCATAGTTTACCTATAAAATATATGAGTATCTATTTTAACTGTTTTTTTCTTATATGTTGCCCATCTAGGGTCATTAATATAATCAGCATGGTAATGAGTTGCTCCATCTGTTATATCCCTTAGAGTTTCATGAGTATAAAAATATTCGGCTAAATCTTGAACTTTCTGCCAAGTTTTTCCCGGATATGGTACATCATGAACACCATCACAATACCAACTAAATTGGCACCGGTCGCGTATCGGAAAACCAGTACTGGTGTGTGGGCCTTGATAAATTACTTCGCAATAAGAATTAGGAAAATGTCTACTATTTACTCTATTATAAGTAACATGTGCGACTGCTAATTTTCCAGCTGTGCTTTCTATTGCTGCTTCAAAATATATATTTTTTGCCAGACAAGCGACTTCTTTCTCTTTTGCTGACATTAATGCTGGTGGTCCTATTGGACCTAAATTATTAGTTATCAGGTCTGTTGGTTGATGAACATGAGGGGTTTCCAGCTTCGCTGCCTCTGCTTCTTTTTCCTGAATAACTATTTTTGCTGGGTAAGTAAGAACTCCCACAGCTATAACCAAAGCTAATAAAAATTTCATATAACTTGCTCCGAAATGTTAAGTCACATTTCCATTATTATGATATGTTTATCTTTTCTAAGTGTTGCTAGAATCTTTTGCTGTTTGCATTGGTGGTAACAGATGGGGAAAAGTCTCACTTACGAGTTTGTAAGTTAAGCCCTTAATACCGAGATCTTTAGTTTTTATATTCACAAGTAACTCGGCTTCTCTTGGTGTAACGCTCTCTAACATTCCTATATACATCGTTTCTCTTTTTACTGGATTAATATTGTTTCCTACACAAAAAGCTTCTCCTCCGGGCCCATCTACAAAATATCGTAACTTACGTATTTGTTGAAACATCATTGTTGAATCCGGATCCTCAGCGCCAGCGTTAAACGGCGGCTTCCCCTCTGGCAACAAAAATTTTACATCCGGATGAAACGTATACCACAATAGGTTCTCCAGATGATCAGTATGATTTTGTTTAAGTAGCTCTCCTCGCTCCTTTTGGCTTTTTGCCTTGTGTACTAATTCCAATAATTCTAATAGTGATCTAGCCATAATCTAAAACTCCTGTATCGATTCAGTCATATCTTTAAGGCGGTGCTTAATGAAATAATTAAGCATCCTTTCACGACCTAGATATTGTTCACTTTCATATCGTGTTTTTATATTTATCTCTATTTTATCTGGGATACATCCCAAATCTATTAAGGTTTCATTGCGCTTGAAGTTGCGTAAAAGTTCCCCCTCTAAAGCCTTTTCCGGTATTATATTTAGCCAATCTAGGATCTTTCGCTTAGACATTGGCTTTTGTCTCATTCCTTCTACTAAACAAGTATCATTTGAAAGAATATTAGGTATACCATCACTTCTATCGCCTTTTACTATTAAAGCGCGTAATTGTTTTTCCGGATCTGATTCTTTAATGAATTTCTTGGTCCGAGGTGACCATTGATGTACATTAGGATATCGTTGTAACTGGATAAAATCTTTATCTGAAGAAACTATTAATATATTATAATCTCTATGAGAATAATTCTTACAAATAACACCAATAATGTCATCTGCTTCACATCCATCTAGCGCTACTACTCTATAAGGCATATTTTCAGCGAGTTCATCTCGAATACCATCAAGAATATTAAATAATGCTTCCCAATCTACATTTTGTTTATTTTCTTCTCTTGATTTCTTTCTATTGGCTTTATAATATGGAAATACATCTTTACGCCAATTCTTTTTGCTATCACAACAAAAAACCAAATCTTTTCCATACTTGGCACCAAATTTATTTTTAACCATTTTAATATTGTTTAGAACCATGTGCCTCATTATGGAATCTTCTTTACCTGGTTCAAACTGTTTTCGAAATTGCATGAAATTTGCAATTATCATCTGATTATAATCAATTAATATCATGTTATTTTTTTTCGTTTGTATCTCGCTGCTTTTTTAACTTTTTTTGTTTCAATTATCATTTCACATTCTTCTATCATTTTATCATAAAATTTTATTAATCTATTTTGTTGATGGCCACTCATGTGACTATATGCCTCTTTAAAATCTACATCTCCTGATTTTGCTAATTTTATTTCATTAGCAAGATCTTCTATATGTGGTTTTAAATGTTTGGCGACCGGCTTCGAAACTTTATTTTGCTCCAGAAACTGTTTGAAATTAAATTTCTTTTTAAATTCTTCTTCGAGTTGTTCGTCAACAACATCTTCTATATCATATCTTAACTTTTTCGCGGCATCGCGAATTCTTTTTTGAATATCTGGTTTTATTTTATTTGGTTTATCGTTATCTGCTGATTTGCGTAGGGAGGCAATTTCTTCTATCTTTTTTAACTTACTAATAAAAAGATTTTCAAAATATTCCGGTAAATAAGTGCACCCTCTTGTTTTTAATCGTGCGATATAACCAACATGATTTCCAACATGTGCAAAATCGGTAATTTTAATTTTTCCAGGAGATTTACTTTTTACTTTATTTTTTTTGTAATATTCCTGAACAAAATTCATACATTCTTTAAAATCATAGAATTTATAATACCATCTAAAGGCATCGTAGACTGCGGCTGACGTATTTTCGTCATCTAAACCTTCCCAATCTCTTGGATCCGGCTCTTCACCCATATGTTTCGCTTCAAGTGATCTTTTTTGGAACCCCATGTTTATTTCTAATCATTTCTTTTAATTGACACATAACATAATGTAAAATAATAGACATTATGCCTTCACACTTTTCCATGTGATTTAAATTAATATGTATATAACTTGAGAGTTTGTCTTTTAAAATTCCTCCATCATATCCTAAAATCCCATAAGTTTCCACCCCGTTTAAACGTGCCCATTCAACGGCTTCTATAAGATTTTTACTATTACCACTACCACTTATAACAAATAATCCATCACCTTCGTTAGCATAAGCTACAAGTTGGTGCTTAAATATATTATCGTATGAATCATCGTTAGATGTAGCAGTAATGAAGCCGATATCGTTACAAAGAGATACAGCTTTAATCCTAGGTCTTGAAATTCCATCTCCAATAGTCCCTTTTGTTAAGTCTTGAGCAAAATGATTGGAATTACACGCACTACCACCATTACCACATATAAAAAATTGTTTTTCATTTATATATAGACTCCAAATACATTCTATTAGATACCTTATAGAAGTTTCTTCAACTTCTTGTAAGGAATTATATATAGCATTAGTATGTGTTCTCCAACCTTCCCTATTTAATAATTCTATTTCCGAAACACCTTGCATAGCCGGCAAGCTTTCTGATAAAGAATTATCTGTCCATTTTACTGATATATTTTTATTCATTATAAAATACTATTCTGGTTCCCAAATTATCAAATTTAACATCGAATGTATCTAAAATTCTATTTCTCATATGTATCTCATTTGCATTATCCGTCATAAAAAGTAAATATCCTCCTCCACCCGCGCCACATATTTTATATCCATAAGACCAAGGAATTGAAGATTTAACAATATTATTAATCTCTTTATTAGTAATTCCTTTAGCAAGAGTACTTTTAATCTGCATGGATCGGCTCATAGCTAAACCAAAATCATCATACTCTTTATTTTTATAATGTTCTAGCGCCTCAGTACAAAAATTATATATTTTATCATAATTTTTCATTTTTTTATCAATAGAATTTATTTGGGAGGCGAGAATCGTAGATGATTGTCTATGTAGACCAGTATTAACTAAAACAAACTTTTCTTCGAATTTACTATCATATTGTAATTCATTAATTTTTACACTACCATCTTCGAGAAACTGAAAGTGATTAAAACCGCCGTAACTAACAGCAAATTGATCTTGTTTGCCAATCGGCTTATCTAAGATTTCAAGCTCAATATGACATGCTAGATGCGCTATATCGACCGGATTCATTGGGGTTCCGATCCAGGTACTGATAGCATTTATTAATCCAACCAAAATACTTGAAGATGAAGCTAGGCCAGATCCTTCAGAAGGTATATCTGCTAATGTTGTAATTTCAAGGCCGGGTTTTACTTTAAAATGTCTGAGAACTTCACGAATATATTCATGCTCAATATCGTCAACATAATTAACTGTTTCTTTTTTAGTATAATTACAAACATATTGATCTCGATATAATCTATTTAATATAATATAAGTAGATTTATCAATAGCAGCACTTATGACTTGACCTTCGCCGTGCGAAACATAATATTCTGGAATATCGGTTCCACCCCCGAAAAAACTAATCCGTAAGGGTGTTTGACATACTAACAATTCTTTTTTTCAGTTCAGTTGATGAATAAGGGTGAAATCTTCCGCAATAATAAAGCTGAATCTTTCGTGACATACACGTATTATACCCTGTAATGGGTTTATTGTCACGCAAATAATCTTCACCCAAAAATCTAATATCTATATCTAAGGTTTGTAACAAATTCTTGAGATCATCTTCCGATTCATAAGGAATAATCTCATCAACATATTTACATCCTTTTAATTGAGTATATCGTTCAAAAACAGATTGAACTAAATTTTTCTTATGGGTAGGGCTGGTATGGAGGCCAACAATTAAATAATCACAATTTTTACTTGCTTCTTCTAACATTACAATATGTCCCACATGTAATAAATCAAAAGCAGATGCTGTAAATCCTTTTATCATGATATCGCAGTTGCTATTTTTTCCGCGTCAGTAGTTTCGGCGGTTTCTTCGAGTTCATCTTCAATATCCATATAATGAAACATTTCTAACCATCTGGGAGCCCTATAGTCCCAACTATAATATTTGTCCGCATGCGCTTTGGCTGTTGACAATATTTCCTGATTTTCATCGTCCCAATAATTATCTAATAATTTATCTAATTCATCTGCTATTCTATCAGCATGCTGAACTTCGTCTCTAATATATGGATACATAATAGCATGATCCGAACAAGTTTCTGGTAATGCGCCTAAACTATTTGTAAGCATCAATGTTCTAGAGGACATTGCTTCCATAGCAGTTCTACAGGATGTTTCTTCCCATATACATGGATAAGTCCAAATATGCATATCTTTCCATTCTTCTCTTAAAGGTCTACCTATAACTGTAGGATGTAAAGTCATTTTAGGATTTTGTTCAATATGATCAAATAATTCTTTATAAGGTTGATCGTTTTCTTTCCAACCATATACTTGAAAACTTGAATATACATGTAAATGATAATCATCTCTTTCGAGTAAATGTAAAGCATTAGCAAGAACATGTAAACCCCTTTGAGGAGTAGAAGCATATATTAAATTGATTTTATCTCCCTTGGGCTTGTCATAATATTCATGTGGAAATATTGCGGTTTTTTGAACTTCACATCGATCCATTGGTAAATCATATATTTCCAAAAATTTATGCATTTGCCAATAACTCGAAAATATTAATCTATCAAATTCATTGACTTGGCCTCTAATTTTTAAATATTCATGACATGGATCTTTTGCTAGATCGTGGAACCACCAAATTTTAGGTAAAACAGACTGAAGATCTTCAGGATATAATCTCGAAATCACCCATCGATAATCTGTTTTATATTTTTCAGGTAAATGAGACCATAATTCTAATGTTGTTAATTCAGTACCCCCAAAAGAATTCTTAGCTATATTTTTTTCACCCCTTTGAGGTATTGTATTATCTTGATAAATGTCTTTCATATTTCAACCTTAAATGTTCTTGGTGAGTTCTGTGCATGTTCTATTAATTCTATATGAAATTTTTTATTCGCTTCTCTACATTCTTCTAGTGAACTCTTATATTGTCTTTGTTCTTTCTCATTAATAGTTTTCCACCAATCTGTTGTAGGACAATATAAAGGTTGATGTTTTAAACCATAAAATTTAGAAGACCAAGGGAAACAACAAACTACTTTTCCTAATAATGTTGCCCAGTAAGCTCCATGAAAAGAATTTGTAATTACAATATCACCACTACCTAAAAATTCTATTGTTTCTTCGAAATTCATTTCACTGTTTGCCTTATGTGGATAATCCCAAGTTTCTTTTGGCATACCGTGAATAATATTCATTGGAAGTTGAGCATGTGTAAAAAATACAATATCATGTTTTACTTCATATTCTTTATCAAAAGCTTCGTGCATACAACTAGCACACGGAACCCATCTTGCATGAGGAATTGCATGATATAAATGAGAATGATGATCTCGTATACCCATTAAATCAAATGCTCTTATATAGGCCGGATACGTTATATTCATTGGGGGAATACATTGGGTTTGTTCATCTAAACAAACATATGTATGTTCTCCTAATCCCCAACCATATATTCTATGATTAGTATTTTTTTGAAATTTTATAACGTGAGACATTGGTCTAAATTGTCCTATAAGACCTCCTCCACCGTAAATAACATTTTCATGTGGGGGTTTATAATCATATTTCATTTTATAGATATCTTTTTTATTCCCCGGTAAATCAAAATATCTTGTAGGGGTACTATAAGAATCGCCTATGTTAGTCTCATCTGTCCTAAATATATTGGTAAACTGTAATTCCATAGAAAGGTATATTCATGCAAGATTTAAATGATTTTGGTTTTAGTACGGTAAGCGAATCTGATTTTACCGCACAAGCAAAAGCACCCGAAGAGCAAGTAGTTAGCGCCGCGGTTGAAAAAGCCAAAGCTGGACAAATTCAAGAAGTTGAAGGTGTTGTAAAGAAGATTTGGAATTTGTTGGATTATCATTACGAAGATATTGATAAACATAAAGACAAACTGAATAAAGAATATGAACGACAAATGAAAGAAGTTGAAAACTTAATAGTTCCTTTGTTAAATAACTTAGCAAAATCTTCTACTAATGAATACATATATTGGCCTAATAGGCGAGAGATTTTAGAGAAGCAAATTGAAAAAATTACGGAGCATACTCGCGACGTAAATATATTCACTGAGTAACTCCATATTTACAAAGGAAGTAGGAATCAACAATATCAGTAGCAGGATTTCCATTGTCCTGAATTAATTCAAAAGTTTCAGGTTCTGTTTTCCAAGCTTCTAACATTGCTTCTTTATTAGAATTTCCCTTACCCGTAGCGAATTTCTTAACGACTGTTGGTGCAATAGTTTCATAGCGGAATCCATTCTTTTTTAAAAAGAATTTTAAAATGCCTACGTTTTCCGCTATATGAAAAACTCTGCCTGTGGATCCGAAAGAATAATCTTCTAATATAACTTTCTGAACTCTGCCCGTATACCAACGTAATTGTTCTATAGTCCAATCTGCTAAAAACTGATATCTATCTATATCTTTTATTTCTTTAGGAAATTTATACACACTTACATTTTGAAGGGTGGCCCACCGAGGCCGCCACTTATCCAAAGCAAAAAAACTAAAACTACAATTAGAAGGAGAAATTGTTCCATCTTTTTTATATACACAAATACTTGGGCTAGTTGTTGAATAATCAATTCCTGCGCATATCAATTAAAATCCTAACTGTTGCAATTCTCTTATACTATTTTCTGCGGATGTATGAAGAATTGCAATTCCGCCTTTAGCTTTAAACTGAGTGCAATTTCTCTCACTATCATCAATTAATAAATTAGGAGAAAGGTTTTCTTCTGCAGCATAATATTGTTTTTCTTCCCAAAAACAAACATGTATTTTTGAGGGATATATTTTTAAATGGTCTAAGCACCATTTATATTTTTGAACACGAGCGCCATCATATTGGCCTCTTTTGGGAATAGCTGTAAGGATGTGAATATCAAATAATCCACGAACATAATCAACTAATAAATCGGCATCTGGTAATTTGGGTAAAACTTCAAAAAAATTAGAAGGTAATTTACTCCAATCATCTGCCCATTTTTCTTTACTACCACATTGTTTAGCAACGGCTCCATCGAAATCACAAAGGACGCCGTCCATATCAAGAAATATTATCATCTTCAATCATATACAAAATTTGGATCACCTTCAGGATTGATTTTTTCTTTATATTTTTTATCAAGAATATCTTCCAACCAAAGTTTACCTGTAAATGCTGGAGCATTCTCAATATCTTTCCACAATTCTTGAATTGCGGGAACACCTAATGATTCAGTATGTTTTTCTAAAACTTTTACACAATCATCAACATATTTTTCAAACACTGTTTTCATATTATCCTTATTATATATCATTAATACGTAAATATCAACGAAAAAATTTTAAACCAAATCTACAACTTCACACCCACCATCACTTCCGCAAGCTGGTGTCTGTGCACCGGCAGTATGATCTTCTTTTTCATAATCACTTAATTTATCCCATATTACATTTTTAGGCATTTTTGCTGACAATTCTTTATATTGTGTTTCATCACAATCTTGATATGGCGCTTGCTGATATGTATGCTCACTGAAGGGTAAAAATGAAATACCACTGATGTTATTAAAATTATCCCATACCCAATTGCCTACACCCATCCATTCATGTTCTTTAACTGATACTGTAATAGAGGGTTTATGTTCGCACCAATGATCTTGATATATTTTCCAAAGATCTAATTGTTCAATTGCTGTCAAGTCTGTTCTACAAACGGCGCCTTTTGGGCTTTTTTGAGGAAAAGAAAATACTGTTGTATGTGCTGGTTTAGTCACATCAGGTTCATTAGGAAAACCTGCGTCTTTCATGAATTTACACAACGGGTCTTTATTATCTGCTCTTACAGTGCGTATATAATAAGGATTGTGTCGAGCATGAATACCAGAAGCAGAATCCACAAGCTGTGAAACAGTGCCCGATGGCTTAACACAGGTAATAGCTGCCGATCTCGGGATACCCAATTTAGTAGACCATTCTTTATTTGTTTCAATAGCAACATTTCTGAGTTCCTCTAAAAGTTTACCTGTTTTTTCTTTTCCTTTTTTACCATTTGTTAATTCATTATCCATTATTCCGGTAAGAGAAACTCCCAAAAGTCGTTCTTCTCTACAATTGTTGGCCCACTCTCTAGTGATGTATTTGAAGTTGGTGAGAGTTGACTGGAACGTTCCAAGAATGGTTGCATTGCGCACTTTGCCTTTAAGAGACTCGCGAGTGTCCCGTCCTCGGACAACGACTTCAGATAAGTTGCAAAACTCTCGGGACCGAAGAATGATCTCGCTGCACGGATTTGTACCAAAGTCATCTCTGGCAATTCGTCTTCGTATATGATTTCCGTTTCCATCTGGTTCCCTTTCGTTTAACTTTTGTACTTGACGTTGAGCTGAATTTCCATTATATATTCCGCGCTCTCCGGATTTTGAATCATAAAGAGATAACCATTCTCTCATAAAAGTTCCAATATCTGGTCGCTCTTTATAATTAACAGAATTGTTTGCTAAAGCACGTTGCACATTAAACTTATACCATTCTCCATGTTTTGCGAATCGCATCTCTCTATCATTAAGATCACTGAGACTAATAAGAGCAGAGCGACGTACACCGCCGACCACAACCACTTCTGCAGTCTTACATATAATGTCATGACATTCAATTGGTTTGAGTTTTCTTCCTGCTGCATTTGAAAGTATTTCTGTTACAAAATTAAATAAATCTACTAATGGATCTGGGCCCGAAGCGCGTCCTCCAAAAGTTTTTAATGGTGCACCAGCTGGTCGAACTCTAGATACATCCCATTTAGGAATAAGACCCTGATATAATAATGACACTAATTCTTTATAAGCTTTGCACCAACCTAATTTACTATCCGCAACTATTATAGTAGTATCTGTTGGATAAAATTCTTCTGCCACCGTTGGCATTTCTTTAGTATATTTTTCTTCAACGGAAAACCCCACACCAGTTCCGTTCATTAAAATATACATGATTTCATCAAACGTTCTTTGATTATCACATTTTAAATATGAACAATTATACCCAGCAACATTTTCTTTTCTAAGAGGGTCTCCTGCCGTCATTAAACATCTCATTGACGGCATAACATCTAAATTTAAAACTGATTCTTCTAATTCTTTTCTGATGTCATCAACTAATTCATAACTACATTTTTCTTTTAAATCTTCTTTAAAGAAATCAAAAAATCGACCAATTGTTTCCGACCATCTTTCTCTTCTTTCTTCATCATATCTCCATCTTGCATATCTTGAAAGATGTATAAATGATTGATATTCTGTGGGCAAGTTCATTCATTTTCCTTATATTAAATTTTTTCTAGGAATTCTTTTTTTTCTCGTTTTGATAACCGTTGTTCTAAAGAGCCACCTTCAATACTCATTCCTGCTAAGGCTGCTTTAGTGTCGGCATATTCTAAAAGTTCTCTTACAACATCCATTTCCTGTCTAGAAAATGTAACAGCATTTTCACTATAATCTTCAAATGCTTCACAACATAAAGGAAATTCGGGTTTGATCAAATTATACATTACCTCAGCATAATCCCGAGTTTCTTTCTGTGAATGTTTATCTGCTCTTAATTTACAAAAATGAAAAAAATTATGTAAATCAATTTTCCATATAACTTCAGTATAGTTTCCTACCGGCAGTACAGCTCGAGACAATTCTCGAGCTACGTCAAGATCTAATAAATTATGATAGGAATGAATAGCATTGTCGTATATACGATTAAATTCAAATTTGACAAGGCCTTTTTGTTCAATTTCTTCACCCCTACCCTGATTATTTTGGGTTGATTGCTTTTGAATATCGCTATCGTGAGGAAGATAAAACTCTTCACTCATTACCGAATAGCGTCCTGAATACTCATTTAAATTCGCCGTCCGATGTCGAACTATTTGTCTCATAACAAAGATAGGTAATTTTAAATAAAATTTCATTTCACACATTTCAAAAGGTGATGTGTGTTTATGTCTCATTAAATATCGAATTAAATTGCGCGTCTGGCTAACTTTTTTTGTACCTTTACCGTAACTTATTCGTGCTGCATCAACTACGTCGTCATCACTTCCCATAATATCTAATAATCTAACTAGCCCATTTTCATGGACTTTCACCTCTTCGTTCATGTTCTTTTCCACTGGTTAAATTTTAATCTTGCGGGAAGGCCGCGGAACGTATTGGTATTTATTATATCAATAATTTCCAAAATATCCATTTCACCTATGACCATATCATTAATATCTTTAAATTTAATTGTGTCTGGCCATATGCAAACACCGAAACCTTTTTTGATACATTTTTCTATTTTTTGAACAATTTCTTTATTTCTTGGTTCATTATCATATACAAAAACGACGTCTCTAGCATAAAACATATTGGTATCATCTAAATCACTTCCAGCCATTGCAAGAGAATTTGGAAGAAACATACTATCAAACGGGCCTTCAACAATATAAGTTAATTGTGCTGGATCATTTCTATCTAAACCAAATATTTTCGGGGCTTCTTTATCTATTTTAATAGTAAAATATCTTAATGTATTATTCTCTAAACTTCTCCCTTGAGCCGCTACTAATTTTTTCTCTTTATTAAAAAACGGAATAATAATTCTAGGATCATCTGCTTTTAATCGAGCCGCTAACTCTGTATCATATTTACTAACCCAACTTTTAAAACAATCTGCAAAATACATATCGCTATAACGTATCTTTGGTAACTTTCTTACATCACAAAATTTTACAGCCGGATGATTTGGATCTAGCGAAGAAATTTTAGGTGCTTCTATTTTTGTAAATTTGGGTTTTCTAAAAATGGGGAGTTTCTGTTCGGTCTCTACAGGAGTTCCTTTTTCTTCTTTAAATTTTTCAAATGAATATTGTCTTGATATAACAGGATCGATTTTATCTAATAAAAATTTTAATGCTCCACCTGCTCCGCAATTATGGCATTTAAAAATTAAATTATTCTTTTTGTTATAAAGATAACCTCTCGCCTTATATTGATTTTTTTGAGAATCACCACATAACGGGCATCTAAAATTATATAATTCTCTAGATTTTCTGGCGAAGCGGGATAATCGGGAAGAAATTAAATTAGTATATTTGTGGTCAATATATAGACTCATTGTACTCTATAAAAAGATTGTGATTTCATAATATGATATTATAATATGCTTCAACAGGAAAATCAAGAAAAAAAAAGGGACCAAAGGTCCCTTCTTTATCCGCCGAGGATATTGTTAAGGTTTGCTAAACATCCTTATAATTTTCATTACCTCAACTCCGGCATTTAATGCTTCTTCAACTTGTACTTCAAGGTCGTCTGCAAGATCTTCTAATCCGAATTCATCTTTAGCAAATTCAACTAACTCCATAAATTCTTCATCATCTAAATCTTGTAGCTCAACCAATACGTCTTCAATGTTTTCAATAGCGGGTCCTAATCTTTTTAAAGGATCAATGAATTTCATTGCATCAGACCACCCAATATCACCATCTTCCATTGCGGAAGCAGTTGCTTTACCTAATGAAAAAACAAAAGCTAATACATCTTTTGTTTCTTGTATACCTGCCATAATTACCTTTCTATAAGTTGTCAGTTGAGGAATGAGAAGGGAATATTCTTCGTTGTTCCTTAATTCCCATTGGTTCAAGTCTTCTTAAAATTTCTCCCTTTTTCTTCTTTTTTCTTACGGGTGGGTCATCTCCTGCTTCTGCGCTTCCAGCGATTCCACCTGCTCCCATAGACATAGCGGGTGCATCTTCTTTAACTTCTTCTTTATGTTTAATAAAATCTTTAATCATTTGGAGATCCATATCATGAAGCTTTTTCCAATTTGGATCTTCAACCCATTTAATGCCGGCTTCACGATCAGCCTTCATATCACCTTCTAATAGTAACATGCCCCTATCTTCTCCAAATTCATAAAGCATATCTTCATATAAAATTAGAAATTCTTCTTCTAATTTTTCTTCATCTAACATCATCTGTAGATTTTTTTCTTCGCGAAGAAGTAATAAGGCCGCGGCATAAGAAGCAATTGTTGTTTTTCCAAAAGGAATTTTGCCTAACAATTTTTTCAGATTAAAGATAAGAGTATCCATCATAGTATAGGCATTTCTTTGTTCTATAGTGGTAAAGTCTCTTTTCTTAATAAGAACTTTACCATTCTTATCAATAATACCTAACTTATAAGCATCCGTTTTTTCAAATTTGGTAACTAATCGCTTTAGGAAGGAATATAGAAAATATAATTCTGAACCTTGTATAACTGCTGATTTTAATCCTATAGGCATCGTAATTGCTTTACTACATGTTGGTCTAGAGTTATATCGCTATCTCGAATATCGCGACTTTTAATACTACGAACAATCTTTGGCATTCTTTTTAAATATATTAAAAAAGGTTTTAATACGTGCCAACTATTTTCGTCTATTTTATAAAATAATATTCGAGTAGCCGCATCATTATCGAATAGATTATATATCATAATTAAGTGGTTAAGAATTAATCTTTGCTTTAATTCATGTGTTACAAGATAATGATTCAAAAGTCTTTTTAAATATTTAAACCTTTTCATATCATCTCTATAATCCTCGGTACCAATACATTGAGGATTATCATAATATTTCATGCAATATAATTCTATGTTATTTTCATTTATATCATCAAAAGTCACTTTTTATCTTTTTTCTCACTTTTTGAACTTTCGGAAGTTCCATCATTTTCTTTATTATCACACATATTTATATAATGATTTGAAACTTGAATAGCTCCATCAAGATTACCAAGTGTTCGTTTTAACGTTTCCGTCTCTTCGAGCACTTGGTCTAATCTTAATTGGACTTGTTCTCTGTCCTTCTGGAGGAATCCTAGTTGCGTTTCAATTTCACTTTTATCAACTGTACTCATAATATATCCATTAATTTAATTACGCAATATCATCCCAAAGTAATACGTACTTGGTGACACCGGAAACGCAAACTTTTATAGCACCATTTGCGGGTCCTGTATGTGTACTAACGGTATTTGCTCCGGTAGTAAAAAATGGTCCAACATTAGAAGCAGCTGCTGCTCCATATCCACCACCTGGTGTTGCGTCCCAAGCAAAAGAAACATTTTGTGATGCTCCTGTTAATGTACTTGCAACATCAAATTTAATGAATGCTGTTGGTGAAGCACTAGGCGCAGCCGCGGAATTGGCGTGAGATAAAACACAGACATAAGAATTACCAGAATCGGCACTATCCCATGTATTTAAATCAAGCGTTCCTTTTAAAGCGGATGTTTCCGCAGTAAAGGCAACATTAGCATCATGAATCAAAACTTTTGAGGACGAAGCCGTTAAAGTTCCAACATTTGCTTGAGTTGCACCGGCACCTTTTGCATCAACAATAATTTGTGATGTGGTAATATTATCAAAAACATCAGTAGATGAAGGTGTAATATTAGCGGTGTGAGTAGTTTTGTGAATTATTTCTTCAGTAGCGGCCGCCGTACCGGTAATGGTATGCGTAACGTTTGCTAAGAAATCTTTAACTGTGAGTTTTTTATTCACAGGAGATCCACTAGGATCATCAATTACGTGAAGTAGATCTTCGGACGCCGCTTCTGACGCGGGCGTTAACGCGGTTATTTTCTTATCTGCCATTTTTCTCCTTGCTGGCTATGTAGGTGGGACTCACCACCAGTTAAATTTATGCTGAGAATCGCTCACTTGCGCGAAGGGTCCTTCTCAGACATCCAAATATTTATGATACTATACCTAAGCGTTGTAACTCAGTTATAATATGTGTCGCGGTAGAAGCACCGGCGACAAATGTTGTATTTTGTGATACTGGAGTTGAACCGTAAAAACCAACTGTATCAGATGAACTACCTATTTGCATAGCGCCTCTGAATCTCATAACTGTTGTATTCGCAGATATATACATATCTTTTTCAACGCCATCTTCTAGTGCCATATCCATACCAGATTCTAATTGCATATTACCAGTTTCAGAAAAAGTACTGGTAAAAGAACCATTCTCTGGTACATTATCTTCTATTAATAAACTACCTTGAAAATCAATCCTTGATTCTATTAATCCGACAATTTGCCATCGATCGGTTGTTTTATGTCCGGTAACGCCGTCGAATTTAATACTAATACCATTAGCAAGAGCTTGTTCTCCGCCTGTAATATCAACTGTTGTCGCTCCGGTTGCAGTATCTCCATCTCTCCACCATTTAAAAGTATCATTAGCGGAAACAGAAGTACCATCAATTTCTACGTGCCATACAGAATTTTCTGCTAGATCCAAGGTTCCTAAAACAACTGTCATATCATCAACTTCACCCTTTAATATTTCGGGTTGTAAAACAGTTGGGGAATTTCTTAAATTTATATCTCTAGCAACATTTGTATCCGCTCGTGATTGAACTTTATTAGTAACACTTCTGGTAGTTGTATCCGTAGATAAGGCCGATAATAAATTATCTAACCTGATCTTTTTATTGACCGGGTTTCCTATTGGATCATCTACTATGATTAATAAATCTTCAGCGGTAGGTGTTGCGTGAGTATCTAAAGCTGGTATTGTTTTGTCTGCCATTTATTTCTTCGATTCCGTTTCAAGTTCTTTCAGTTCAGGTACTTCAACGTCCGCGGATTCAGCCGTCGTTAAAATATCATCACAGGCACTAACTGCACCTGCATAGGCATGTATATTATTTTTTACTTGCTCAATTTCTTGATGTAGTTGCGAAAGCCGTTTTTCTAATTCGGCTCTCGCGTCTACGTATTGTTTGCGTTTCTCAATAATTGTGCTCACATTTATATTTTCAACATATTCCATAATATTATTATTTAATTATTAAGTTACTGTCAATGTTACCGCAGTTAATCCTGAAAGAACTAATAATGCAGCAACAGAAGTTCCACCAGCGGTTGTATCAGAAATTGTACCACCATTTAGTGCCACATTAGATCCACCTAATGTAAGAACATCGTCTGTTGCAACTGTTTGACTCGCTACACTAAAAGTGAGCCTGTTTGTTCCTGAACCAGATGCATATGAAGCTGTATGTGGTCCGCGGCCCGATCCGGTTCCTTGGTTACCATTTGCAATAGCAACTTGTGGTGTTCCGGCAACTGTAACTCTTTCATCCCAAGTAATCTGAACGGCTATTGTTCTCGATCCACCTGTAATTGCGGATGCTGTAAATCTCATTGATGTAACAGTTGGTGCAGCAAGTGTAGTTCCAAGACCACCCATTGCAACTAGAATCTCAGGGGACGCAGAAGCATTTTTACTTGCTTTTGTATTAATGGCCCACCCTTCATTAGTCGCATAGACATCCATTTTATTGTACACTGCACCTTCTGTGGTACCTATATATTTTGGTTTTTGCGCCTGCGTACCAGCAGCGGCTTTTCCCCATAGAGGCATTACTTCTCCTTATTAGTTTATAAAATATTTATAACAATTTTTTAAATTCACTTATAGAAATTGTATCTATATTAGGAATTTCTTTATTGAAACACCATTCTTCCTGAACATGTATAAATTCAACTTCAGGAAAATAATCTGTAAACATTACTTCAAAATTCTGAATCCATCCTTTTGCCTGTACTGGTAAAGCATAACTCGGAGCATAACAATCAGTGTCTTTATATACGTTGTTTACTTTTCCATTATTTATGTTAAAATCAAAGCCCATTAAGTATACCTTGTCGGGATTTTCTTTCTCACAACATAACCAAGTTGCAAGTGGGCCTGAATCTAACATAGGTACATGATTTAATTCGTCTACTACATCTATTTTATCATCTTCTGATATCCACGTAAACCAGTAACATGGTTTATCTTGTAAATCCATCGTGTGAGTATCATCATGAAAAACTCTACTAACTTCTTGGCCGTAATGGGCGAATCTATAATCTGTGCTATCGTTTTCTATTACATCTCTTCCGGGCGTTATTGTCGTTTTAAAAACTGGATACATCTCAGGTTCCAGTAACTGAAAATTTCTAAACCAACAATGATTCAACTTCGGATATTGCGATGTTACTATTTCATGTAACATCTTATTATCAATGCAAATGAGATGTGAAGGCGTCCAATCTCTATATATTGCATTGCAACCGTAAGTCGTATGATCTAATAATAAATTTAGGTCAAAGTCTTTACGACTTTCACCGTTTCCAATCACTACATACATGTTTAATGGTCAACGTGGCCCGGTCCGTGTAATTTAACTCCCATAGGTTCTGCTGGTCTTGGAGAAGCGTATGAATAGGCATCTCCAACTCTTGTGATTCGACCCGCTTCGACCATATCATCTAAAAGTTTTTGTACTTCAGTTGGACTACATCTTAACATTCTCGCAATACTTGAAGCAGAAGCTGGTTCATCATCAATAGCAAATTCAGCTCCCGCCGGTTCACCATCGGTGCTGCCAAAAGAACTTCGAAATAATTCTAAAATTTGATTCTCTAACGAAGTTTCTCCTTCTTTATTTACTTCATCCATTTTGTTCTTATATTTGCGAACAAAAGCTAGACCTGAACTTTCTTTCATTTCTTTCTCCACTTCTGGATTCATTTTTACTTTATTATTAATTTTACCAGATTCTTTTACTTTGGAAGAATCTTCTTCTTTTTCTTCTTTCTTCTCCTCCCCAGTTATTTCTGCTTCAACTGGTCCTCTTTTGCCTAAAATCTTTACAGCTTTTTCATAAGCTAATTTTTTAATTTTTTCTCTAAAAATTCTACGTCTAGCATCAAGTCTTTCGGGTGTCAGATCTGCAATTTCTTCTTCCCCGATACTTTGTCCTTCTGGTTCATGACTTCCAAGCATCGCTGAAGCTACCGCACCAAGCACTTTTCCTCTTTTTGATGTTTCAACACCTCTTTTGAGACCCGGATCATCTGATAATCTAGCTTGCCTTCTCTTTTCTGCTTCTTTCGCTTTTCTTTCTCGCTCCGCCTCTCTGTCGGGTGCAGCCGGTTTAGGAGCTGTTGGCGCCGTTGGCTTGGGTGCTGTTGGTGAGGCTGGTTTTGCCGGAGTATTTGGCTTTGCCGCAAATTGATTAGGTTTCGGCTTTACCGGCACAGCTTCTTTTAAATCAGAATCATCTTCAATGAACTGCTTTGAAGCTTTTTCCAAATCTTCGAGTTCACACTCATCGGCCAATTTTTGAACTTCAGGTGAAGGGGCATCAATTGTTCCCAGTTTAGTAGCATAAGCAAGAGAAACTAATCTGCGCTCTGTATTTTTAATTAACCTTTCACCAATTTCTCCCCATGTTAGCCCTTGATATTTTCTATACATTTCGCCAAGAATATACCTATGAGAAGGAATCTCACAAGTATCATATTCCTCTGTTTTCATTTTCTTCATTACTATATTAGCAATTTTTTGATCATTCATTAGAACCATCAAAACACTTTGCCGGGCTTCTTCTGACATTTTATCCAAATAAGGTGCTAATTTATCATATTGTTTTTTCTCTACAAATTTTGAAGCGCCTTCTAAGGAAAGTCTATCTTTTCCCCGAACAGCTTTGGCCAATTCTTTAATCTGTTTGGCTATATCTTTTGATGTAGATAATTCTTGTAAGGCTTCTTTTTCATTTGTTATTCCTTGTTCACACCATCCACAATGTTCTTCAATATTGTGATATTTGTTAATTACGTCTATAGCCCATGCTTCCTTCTTTGGTTTTAACTTTTTTGTTAAATCAGAAATTGCGGATTTCGAAAGTGCGGCTGCTTGTTTATCTGGATCAACTTTTTTTCCAACTCCTTTGTTGCTACCTACTTCCGTTGAGGGCAATCTCTTGAAACGCCTTGGATCATTATTAAGCGCGCTATCTCCTTTTGCATTCGGCCTGTGTTCTGCGTGTGGGTCATAAAGATTGTGAGTCGGCTTTCTATCTTTAGCCGCTTGCTGGTTGCGCGTTTTCGTGCTCACCTTATCACCGCGTCCACTGATTTCATCGGCGGCTCTATCTTCCATATTTGTAACTGTATCTTGTTTCTTGGAAAATTCCGGCTCTTCTATTCCTTTTACAGTTTTCTTCAAATTATCATCTCTATAATCTTTTTTATTCTCACTTCTTTTCTGCTTTAATCTTTTTTCATCAACTGGGTACCAACTTTCTTTTTTGGCGCGCCATTCATCACGTTTTCTTTCTTGATCGGTTGTATTAACCGGTAAACCTTTACCTTTTGGTTTTTCTTTCTTCTTCCCCGCTTGATGCTGTGCATATGCATCGTCACCTTGATGAAAAGCTAATCTAGCATCGTCTTGAGCATCTTCCGATTGTTGCCTTTCCCTTTGGGCTTGTGCTGCATCATGTGCTGCAGGATTGCTAGCGATGGTGGCTTTCCTTACCCCACCTTGTTGTTGCGTAAGTTGTTTTTTATGTGCTGCATCTTTTGATTTTTGTCTGGCTATGGCTGGATCCATGGCTTCACTCTTTTCATCCTCTTCTTCCTCATCATCAATGGCCTTACTAATGGCTTTTCTTTTGGTGTGAATAAACTCATCAGAATCGTCAGTATCTCCATCATTGTCGAGATCTGTATCTTTGCGTTTATCAAATTTCTTTTTCAGAGCCTTTGGCTGGACTTTATCCAATCCTTCACCATCATCTGCCTTATTATTGGTATTATCTTCAGCCTGGGCCCGTTTCAATTCTTGAATCATTCTAACATCTTCGGCGGTTATCGCAGTGTAATTTGCGGGATAATATTTTGACCAGTCCATCATTTGCTCCTACTTGCGAGTATTTTCGAAAGAATTTTATTATATCTTTCTGATTGTTGTAATCTTTCTTTTTCCTGTTCTTGTTTAAACTCCTCTCCTGGAGTTAAATCTACAGTATACTGTCTATATTTATCGGTTCCGAATTCTAACTGTTGTCCTTCTTTGTCGCGATTTTTATTCCATTCTTTTAAACCAAGAAGATTTTGTAATTTATTGCTAACCGGGTCTTGTAAATTACTTTCATCTTTAGGAAGATTATCTATCATTTCATGTAAATATGTAAAATCTGTTTTATTAAAATCTATCATTCCGGAATTTTCATCTAATATCATAATATAATCATTTGTCCTTTTAATAAATTCTCTTAATTTTGAAATTTCCCAAAGCCTGATTTTTTTTGTTATCAATGTATAATTTTCAAAGAACCCTTCACATTCTTTCAAACATCCTTTAATATAAGTAATTTCTTTTGAATTATATGGTAATGTTTTTATATATTCAAATATTTTCACTGCTCTTGAATCTATATCGTAAGAATCTCCTTCAAATTCAATTTTTTCCATATATAAAGATTCTCCAAATCCTAAAGCGGCCGAAGCTTTTTTAAACGCAGTTTCATCGTCATCGTATTTAATTGGCTTTTCTTTTGGGCGACTGGCGGTTACATTGCTGAGAAATTTATCTTGTGCTGCAGCAGATTGCTTCTTAGACGGGACCTTTATATTCTTTTTCTTGAATTTCATATTCTTTTGATTTTCCATAACACTAAGTTTCATTTGTTTTCTTACTAATTGATAAAGGTTTCTTTTGTCTCTATCACTTAAAGTATCTGGTAATCCGGTCTTAAATGTCTCGAAATCACTATCTACAGCAAGGTCTCTTAATTTAGATGCTGACATACCAGTAGCATCATCTGCGTCCGGATCGCGTTCGCCGGCACTTTCTATATCTATATTTTTAAAATCATAAAAGCCGTGTGGCTTATCTTTAACTCCATTATATTGAGACATGAGTTTTTTAAATTCATTTATCCTATCACTACCAACAACCATGACAATTTGCTCATATCCATTATCATGCAATAATGAAGCGATCTTCATAATATTTTCAGGCTGTTCTCTAGAATATTTGAAAATGTTTTGGCCTCTTACTTTAAACATTTTTTTCATCCATTTGATTTTATCTTTATAATCTAATGGATTCTTTTTTGAATCTTGTGAAGCACTTACGAATACAAAAGCATCTGCTCGATTTCGTTTAGCCACAGTTTCAATTTTATCAATTAAAACTTCGTGCCCTATTGTTGGGGGATTAAATCTCCCAAATGTAAAAACAGCAGTTTTTAGGTTTCCTTCACGTAATTCAGAAAATAATGTCATTTATCCTCTTCAGGTTCTAGAGCAGGATTTACAATTTTTGATACATAAGCATCTTGTACAGATTTATTAGCCATTTGTTCTGATACATCAGTAACTTGTTCTTGAGTCCATCCAGCCATGAAACCTTTAGCTTTTTTATCTGCGATTCTTTTTACAGATTGTGCTAAGTCATCAAATTCACCTGAAAAAGGCCCACCACCAAAATATTCATTTTTTTTATTAGCCACTATGTTCTCCTATTTCTGCAATTAATTTTGCTTTAGTTTTCCGCCTATCTAATTCAATGCCGATAGTTCTACCATAAGCTTCTAATTCCTTTTTACTCATTGATGTTAAAGGTTTTGATTCTTCTTCGTCGGCCCATTCAATTAAATCGGGCTCGTCGCTATATTTAATTTCAGTTGAAGGTACTGGCCAACCTGAAAGCCACGCCATAAATCTTTCCCACATTGTTATTTTCCTTTATATTTTAAAACCTGAAACATTTCCATTATCTTTTACCAAATATGCTT
>VTLG01014423.1_pt1 | contig 83452 bp, 116 predicted proteins | sample 4694571 | NCBI WGS metagenome assembly VTLG01 (sample SAMN12604809, study PRJNA352737) | marine metagenome | biome: ENVO:00000447; feature: ENVO:00000209|ENVO:00000569|ENVO:01000036; material: ENVO:00002151; isolation source: viral sequences binned using virsorter ...
GAATCCGTGGCGGCGAAGTACAACACACAGGTGTGGTCCCCTTCCTCAAAAAATTTGAAGCAACTGTTCGATGCTGTACTCAGAACGGCATCAGGGGTGGATCAGCAACTGTCCACTTTCCTATCTGGCACCAAGAAATCAGAGACATCCTCGTCCTCAAAAACAACAAAGGAACCGACGACAACAGAGTCAGAAAACTCGACTACTCCATCCAACTAAGTGAACTCTTTTATCAACGGTTTATCGATAATAAGGAAATCACCTTATTTTCGCCTCATAATGTTCCTAACCTTTATGAGAGTTATGGCACCAGTGACTTTGATGAGCTTTATACTCGTTATGAGGCTGATGAATCAATCCCCAGAAGTACAATCGGAGCCCAAGAACTTATCCTTGAACTCCTTAAGGAACGTGCCGAGACTGGTCGTATCTACATAATGAACATTGACCATTGTAATTCACATTCATCCTTTACATCTAAGGTGAATATGAGTAACTTGTGTCAAGAGATTACATTACCTACAGATCCTATACAACATATAGATGCTATTGATGGTGAGATTGCCTTGTGTATTCTCTCTGCCATCAATGTAGGTAAGATTGATAAGGAGATGACTGAGTTGGAAGACCTCTGTGACCTCTCTGTGAGGGCTCTAGAGGAACTGATTGACTACCAAGATTATCCAGTTAAAGCTGCTCAGTTAGCCACACTGGGTCGTAGATCCCTTGGCGTAGGGTTCATTGGGCTTGCCCACTACCTTGCTAGACTTGGATACAAATACGACTCACAAGACGCCTGGGATGCGGTACATAAACTTACTGAATCATTCCAGTATAATCTTCTTAAAGCATCCAACAATCTTGCAAAAGAAAAAGGCCCATGTGTAGATTTCTCACAGACTAAGTATGCAGAAGGCATCCTTCCTATAGATACTTACAAGAAAGATGTTGATGAGATCGTATCAAATGACTTACTACTTGATTGGGAGGGTTTACGGGGAGACATACTCTCTCATGGGTTACGGCACTCAACACTGTCCGCACAAATGCCTTCGGAGAGCAGCTCCGTTGTGTCAAACGCAACCAATGGAATCGAGCCACCTAGAGACTACTTGTCCATTAAGAAATCGAAAAAAGGGCCTCTTAAACAAGTTGTTCCATCATACGGTAGCTTAAAGAATAACTATACTTTACTCTGGGATATGGAGAGTAATGATGGTTATATTAAAATAGTTTCTGTCATGCAGAAGTTCTTTGATCAGGCGATTAGTGGGAACTGGAGTTACAATCCCACAAATTATCCTGATAACGAAGTGCCTATATCGACAATGGCTCAAGACTTACTTACAACCTACAAGTATGGTTGGAAGACCTCTTACTATCAGAATACCTATGACATGAAGAGTGACGATGAACCTACACATCCAATAGGATGGCACGATGAAGGTAAGGTAGGTATACAAGGTAAAGACAAGTTGGAAACATTAATTACAGAATTATCTCAGGAGGAAGAGTGTGAGTCTTGCACGATCTAAAGAGTACCCGAATGGGATGACTGTCTTCAACAGTAAGACAGTTGATACTAAGAAACAACCTATGTTTTTCGGTGCCCCATTGGGTGTTCAGAGATATGATTCCTACAAGTACCCAGTGTTTGATAGACTTACTACTCAAATGCTGGGTTATTTTTGGAGACCTGAAGAGGTGTCACTACAGAAGGACAGGAGTGACTATCAATCACTACGTCCAGAACAGAAACATATCTTTACATCTAATTTAAAGTATCAAATATTATTAGATTCTGTACAGGGTCGTGGGCCTGGAATGGCATTTTCTCCATACTGTGCTCTTCCTGAGTTGGAAGCAGCGATGAATGTATGGCAATTTATGGAGATGATACATTCAAAGTCTTATACATATATTATCAAGAATGTGTACCCCGACCCGTCAGAAGTATTTGACACCATTCTAAACGATAAAAAGATTTTACAACGAGCGAACTCAGTCACGAGAGCATACGACGAGTTCATAAATTATGCCCAAATGTACGGGCAAAGTAATAACTGGCGACCTGATTGGCGGGGTTCACCCTCTACGGAGTGGACAATTAATGACCTCAAAAGAACACTATACAGGGCAGTTGCAAACGTCAACATTTTGGAAGGCATACGCTTCTATGTCTCCTTCGCGTGCTCGTTTGCTTTTGGCGAGCTTAAGCTTATGGAAGGATCAGCAAAAATTATCTCCCTTATTGCAAGAGACGAAAACCAACATCTCGTCCTCACTCAGCAAATCCTCAAAAACTGGGCAAGTGGGAGTGACGACCCAGACATGAAGAAGATTGCTAGAGAAGAGAAAGATAATGTAATCGAAATGTTTAAGAATGCTGTGGAAGAAGAGAAAGAATGGGCAGAGTACTTGTTTAAAGACGGTACTATGATTGGGTTGAACGATAAGTTATTGCATCAATATGTTGAGTGGATTGCTAATAAGAGAATGAAGTCATTGGGATTAGATCCTATCTATGACATACCCTTAAAGAATAATCCTCTTCCTTGGACACAACATTGGATTAGTTCCAAAGGATTACAGGTAGCACCACAGGAGACTGAAGTTGAGTCTTATGTAGTGGGTGGTATTAAGCAGGACATCAAGAAGAATACTTTTAGTGGGTTTAAACTGTAGTCTAAATAGACTATAGTGTAGCCCTAGACTTCTATAATGTCGAAACAGTTAATAAATGCTGGGCAAACTAGTAATGACGGCACAGGCGATACCCTGAGACAGGGTGCGCTGAAAGTCAATGCAAATTTTAATGAAATCTATGATTCGATTGGTAATGGTCTAACTTTAAATGCGCCAAATTCTACTGGGTATGCTCTTACTGCTGGGATTTCTACTAATACTCTGAATCTCAATGGTCAATCACCATCATATTATCTAAACTATAATAATTTTACTAACAGACCATCTGTATTGTCAGCGTTCACTAATGACGTTGGGTTTACTACAGATGTAGTTGGTGCGTCTGGATTTGTTGCTGGTGGTATTGTAACTGCGACCACCTATCATGGAGATGGATCTCAACTTACTGGTATTGCAACCAATGTAGGTGCTGCGGTTCTTCAATCACAGATCAATGCTCTTGGAACCAACTTAAATATTGTTGGATTCTTTGATGCAGTTGCTGGTGTTGTTACTGCACTGACTGTTGTTGGACAGGGAAGAGGATATACAGGTATAGGACAAACACTTGCGTCATCTGGTATTACAACAGGTGACTATTTTATTGTCGCTAAGGGTGGTACTGATGTTGGTATTGCAACCTATTCTAACCCTGGCATCTCCAGTGTATACTCTGGTGACTGGGTAGTTGGTGTAGGTGATGAGAACTGGTCTGTACTATCATATTCTGCACAGGTTACTGCTCCTAAAGCAAGTCTTGCAGATGCTGCTGTAACATTACAGAGTGATTCTAGTGTTAACACTAGTGGTATCGTAACTGCTTCGCAGTTCTTTGGTAATGCTGGTGCAATGACCAACTTGACTGGTGCTGGTGACGGAACATATGCTTCTGCCACAACAGTTCCACAGATTGTTGTTGATAATACTGGTAAGATAACAGGCATAACCAATGTTGCAATTGATTTTGCTGGTGGTGTTGCAGGTTTTGGAACGGGATATTGGTTCCAGAATTCTACTGGTATTAGTACATCATCTAATGTTGGTATTGGTACTACTACTGCTTCTACCGATGGTCTTGAAGTCTTTGGTGATATAAAGATCACTAAGATCTCTAGTGGGGGACTGAAGTTACCTGCAACTATTAAGGCTAACTTTGGTGATAGTGATGAGGCACATATACTTTATGATGGATCTGCATTTAAGTTAGTATCAGATTCACATACAAAGATCATTGATACCAATGGTAATCAGTTAGCAAACTTCAAACCAGGCGGTAGTGTTGAGCTGTTCCAGAATGGAACAAAACGTCTGGAGACGATTGCACTTGGCGTTACCGTAACAGGTTCTTACTTTGGTTCAGGTAATAAACTAACAGGTATTGTTACTTCTATTGTTGAAGGTAATAATGTTCTAATCAATACCAGTCCTACTTGTGGTATCGTAACGATTAGTAGTACTGCTACTGGTTCGATATGGAATAACGATGGATTGCCTGGCCAGATAGGAATAGGAACGACAGCAAGAGTCGGTGTGGGTATGACATGCCCAGACCCAGGCAAAGTCTTTACTGCTACTGGTAACGCAAATGTTACTGGTACTCTTGATGTTTCTGGATTAAATGTAACTGGTGTTACTACAGTTCTTTCTGGTAGGATTGAAACTCCTAGTGGAGTCAACCTTAAAGTTGGTAACTCTATTATAGGTACTGGTTCTGGAAACAATATTGGTATAGGTGATCAACCATTACGATCCTTGAGTGGTGGTAGTGGATACAACGTTGCTGTTGGTAACCTAGCCTTATACAGTGCCTCTACTGGATCTTATAATATTGCATTAGGCAATGACGCAGGTAAACAGGTAACTTCTGGATCATATAACCTACTCTTAGGTTCTTATCAGGGTAACAATGCTGATCTAGATCTTAGAACTACTTCTAGTCATGTTGTATTGTCTGATGGACAGGGAAATATCCGTCAGGTAATTGATGATAGTGGTAATGTTGGTATTAAAACTACTATTATTACAGAGGCCGTAACTGTTTCAGGTATTGTATCTGCAACAGGATTCTATGGATCATTAAATTCTTCTCAATTGACAGGTGCTTTGCCTGCGATTGATGGATCTGCTCTTACTGGTGTAACTGCTGCTGGTACTGGTGTTGAGATTAGAGACAGTGGTAGTGTAGTTGGTACGGCCGCTACTATTGATTTCAATTCTAACCTTGACGTATCATTTGGTGCAGGAATTGCTACCGTTACTGGTACTGAGAAAGTATTTGTAAGAACTAATGCAGGTATTCATACCTTTGCAAAGGTAGGCATAGGAACAACCAATCCAACACATCAGTTGACAGTTGTGGGTCATACCCAACTGGTCGGAAATCTTTATTTGAATAACCAAGACCTATTGTTGGGTCAGTATGGTCATATCAAGTTAGATGATTCCTTACAGAATGTGATGGTATTCCAGATTAGTTCTGGAACCGATTCCTCTGGTGAAGATGGTAGTTTCTTATTCAGAACTACTGATCCAGGCCTACCTTCTGTTCAGAAGGATGCATTGAGAATCTATAGTGCAGGTGATACTCCAGACAGACTCGTAAGAGTTTATAGGAATTTACAAGTAGATCATAATGGAACTATTGCTAACCAACTATCAGTTGGTCTGGCTGTAACTGCATCTCCATATGGATTGAATGTTACTGGTGTAACAACGTCTACATCATTCAAAGGTGATGGAACGAATATAACATCACTTACTGCTGGTAATTTAACTGGCCCTCTACCTGCTATTGATGGTTCAAATCTATTGAACGTCAACGCTACTGGATCTGGTATTGTTGTTGAGGATGATGATACTAATGTAGGTTCTGCAAGGACTGTTAACTTCGGTGATGGTCTTGATGTTACTTACAATGCTGTTGGAATCGCAACGATCTCTGCATCTGGTGGTTCTCTTCAGAGTAGAACAATCGTTACTGGAGTTACTACTGCCATAGAGAGATATGGTATTGGCAACACTGATATAACTGGGTTTAAATCCTATGGATTGATGAGGGTGGGACTCTCTACCGATGCATGGATTCGCATATATACTGATAGTGCATCTAGAGCTGCTGACGCTCATCGTAGTGTAGGGGAAGACCCTGCGCCAGGCGCTGGAGTTATTGGTGAGTTTAGGTCTGTTGGATTTACAACAGGTGCAATCTTCTCTCCATATACTATGGGTGGTAACATGGATACTCCTGCAGGGACAACCATTTACGCATCAATTAAAAATTTCTCTACTCATACCCAATCTATCACGGGTTATCTTACTATCCTACAACTAGAAGCTTAAAACAATGGCAATTAGTACGAATACTTTTACAATCAATGCCTCTTACAGTAAGGGGGATATGATAACTCAGTTGGAGAGTGCCTTCACTTGGTTAGACTGGCATGATGAGTGTAACCATACTGGTATTATTACTGGTCTTGTTGATAGAGGTATGTATCAACAGGATCCACATCTTGCAAGCACTTATTCTGCATCTTTTTATGATGCAGAACAGTATACTTCTAGTGGTGTAGGAACTGAGGCTTCATTTTACATGTATAGGTACTATGGTAATCCTAATTCAGTTTATGTTAATAGATCTGGATATGGATATACCAATGGAGAGTATATATCTTTCTTGCCTGGAGAGGCTTCATCTTCTGCTGCTGGTGGTATAGGTTGGGGTTGTACAGTATACGTTGATAGTAGTGTAGCGTATGGATCAACTACTAATGCTTTCTATGCCAAGAATGTTAATGCAAATCTTACATATCCATACGGGATACTAAGACATAAGATTCAGGATAATAAGAAATATGGAGTAACTTATAGAGCATACTCTGCACAGTCTCTCACGACTCTTGAAATGTCTTCTGGGCCATATTGTCATCCAAAGGATTGGGATCTTACTGGTGATGGTAATGGGCCAGGTAATACTTCTTCCAGTAAAGGTGGGCCCAGATTAGCAGGTGACAAATATTTGGATACTCAATGGAGTGTTGGCGACGGAAACGGAGAACTATATTCAAATCCTAAGTCTTCTTATTTCAGAGGACAGGGTGATGCACATGTAGTTGCTTCTTCTAATTCATATCAGTTAGATCTTAATGTCTTTAGATCTGGGATTGATCCTAAGTTTGTTGTTCTATCTTACAGACAACCTACATTATCTTCTACAAAACTGAGAGATAATACTTTCCTAACATTCATACCTCATAACTTTACTACAGATGTATGGGATCTTGAAAATGTTTGGTTAGGTGGAGTAACAATGATACAACCATATACATCAGAACAGTATAGAGCTGGAATTGATATTATAACTTATCCATATGGTAATGCAGATTATTCTTATAATAATAAGAGGATGGCAGAATCTCCTTATGATAGATGGAATGATGGCATTAAAACCGAATGGTCATCTAACCTTGCATCTGGTAGCCCTTCTAGCTATATCGATTCTGGTCATGTCAGAATCTACAATAGAGATGCTACGTATGATGTAAACCAGAACCCTTCTGGAAGTGTAAAGACTGTTAACCCTGATGCAGATTATAATGCAGTAATTAAAGGTCTACCATTGAATACTATGATGGTTCCTTCACCATATAATATGCCTGATGACTTTGCAATGATTGACTTTGATTATGCTTCTCCTTCTACTAACATACAACAAGGAGATACTATTACTATAAGTGGTAGTGAAGTTTGGACAGTGATTACTGGTAATTATAATCAGACTACAAGAACTCGTGGATTGTTATTCTGTGCGAGGAAGGTTTAATGGCTAACTTTACTATTGCAAAATTAACTACTGCTGTATCGGATAATGTAGTGATGGATGGTGTGGATAGAGTGGGACTTACTACAGCGTCTAACTATACTACCTCTAATGGTACTATGACTGTAGCAAAGTCTAATAATTTTGGTAATTTTAATGAGTTAGATAGAAGAACAGAAAGTTATAACGATGATAAGAGACCAAGAATAGGTATTATGTATCCTCGTGGTGGACAATAATTTAATTACTAAATAGAGCTGCCTCAATAGGAATAAGTATGCCCGAAGAGACAGTCAAGGAAGAAAAGAAGCCTGAAAAAAAGAAAGGCCCTTTGGGTAAACTAAAGGAAAACTTACTTCCTGATCAAGAAGAACAGGCAGCAATCATTAGTACATTTGTACGCATGGGCGTGTTGGTTTGGAGCGGCGGAATTTTGACTTTAAATTACGTAGCCATACCTGGCGTCCCACAACAGAAAATAGATCCGACATTTATAGCGTCAGTTTTTACTGGCGTTTTGGCGAGCTTTGGCATTCAAACAGCCAGTAAAAAAGGTGACGGTACTATGAAGATGGATGCTGCAAAGGCTGCTGCCGCTAATGGCGGTGGTGGATCTAATGGTGGAACAGTTCAAACAATTAGAATTGAACAGATGCCACTGAAGATTATTGCAGCTGACATTCCCCCTACATTGGCTCCTAAAAAGAATGAGCCTCCACAACCTACGGTATAATCAAATGAAATTTAGTTTTAATAGTATTGCTAACGTAATTAGCATTGCATCAGGAGTATCACTCGCTGGTATTATTGGTGTAGGATCTTATGTTTATCTAAACAGAGATGCTATCATTGATGATGTAAAAGAAGCAGCAATTGAGTCTGTGATGGGTGGTCTTGGTGCTGCTGGTAGTGGTGCTTTACCTATAGGAGCACCTGATCTTGCACCTCCTGCTGATCAAGCTGCTGCACCTGCCCCTGCTGCTGGATTTGGACTCCCTCAATAAGGTCTGTCCAGTCTGTGACTCAAGATGGTTCGATGGACAACTCTACTGGTCTACTGGTAAGGAGGGTTGTCCACATGATCTTGCAGGGTTAGTTTGTAATGATATAAATTCTAGTAGGTGTATTAACCCATGTAAAGGATCCACTAGTGGCCAAACATGGGAACAACGTAGATCTTACCTTTCGTAATATTGCTGATACGAGGAGACACTGGAACTAATGGAATTAAGAGATACTGTCACTGGTATTACTGCAGCGGCAGTTGTAGGTACTGGTACAATCGTAGGTGGAGGACAAGTCCTCGACAATATGAATGACGGCCCTCAAAAGAGAAGAGAAGCAGAACTAACTGAATTACAACAAGTAGTTAGAGAGGAGGTTCGTGCTGCATTTTTAGAAGCATGGCCAAAAAACTCAGGCCCAGTAACTAATCTTGGCCCAAATCCTAACGGCAATTACCGTGACATTGTAAATCCTAATAAGAAATAAAATGGATAATGATTATCATGCTCTCCAACGAGAACAGAATGAAAGAATAAAATCCTTAGAGACAAAGGTTGATGACCTTGAAGAGGACAACAAACGTCTCATGGGTGAAGAGAATGAAAGACTTAAAGGAAGGATCCGTAAGTTAGAGAAGTGGGTTGCAGGAGCCGCTGCTGTGATTGCTGCTGCGGTTGCAGGTCTAGGGCTAATAGAGGCAACTGACTTTGGTATGGCAAAGACTGCTAAACAAGCACAAGAACATAGAGATTATTTTGTAAACATACTTCATCCTGCAATGGAGAGATCTAATTGGTTAGGTAAAGACTATTCTAATCTGGAAGGAGAGAAACCACCTGAATGGATTAAGAAGAAGTAATGGGTGGAATACCTGATATAAGAATTAACGGCCAGTCCATTCAGGAAATTGGAGTGAATGGTACTGGTATTAATTTTATTGGAACGAGACAAATATATAATCCCAACATTAGAGTTTTGGGTACAAATGCTATTGCAGATACTCGTATCTGGGTACAGAATCCTTCAGCATCAGTACCACAGGCTCCTCCTGTTACTATACGGGCAGGTAGTCCTATTGTGGATATGCCTGGATGTGTCAAGGTACATAAAGAGAATTCCAAGACTCAAAATAGAAATAAGATGCTGGTCAATGATGACCCTAAAGGAAATACAGTCCTGTGTGATAATGGGATGCCATATTTCCAACCAGCAAACTATGATGCGAGAGAATTAAGTTGGCAAACAATATATCAACCACAAGAAGAAGTTGATGAAGGTGTTAATACAGGAGACACAGGAGATGTCACACCACCTGAGACACCAGAACCACCTCCTACAGATGAACCAGAGGGTGATCCAGAATGCCCAGGCCCATTGTCTCCAAGGATAGGATCAGTTGGCCCTAATGAAAAAGAAAAAGTTGTCGGTCACGAGTTACAACCCGATCCCAACAACTTTAATAAGAAGATATGTGTAGCACTCTACGAGGATATTAATATAGTAGAACAGTATTTGCCTAGTCCACAGGTTGCGACGACGACTGCTGTGATTGCGTCTGTGGCTGGAGCGAGTGCCCTACTTGCAAAACCCCTAGCTGATCTGCTCCTGAGAGTGTTTCGTCCTGCGATAAAGCAGGTTTTGACCAAGGTAAACGCAGTCCTTGGAAAAACCCCTTATCGTTTGACTGAGGAGGAGAAGAGGACGAATGAGTATCGTTTGAAGAAGGGTCTTCCTGCGATCCCTTTTGCGAAGAATCATCAGAAGAAGTTAAAGGCTGAGAAGAAGGCTGAGAAAGAGAAGTTGAAGTCTGAGAAGAATCAGAAGAAGAATCCTCAAAGTTAGGTTGAGGTAACGTGTGTGAGTGAGGAGTTATCTTACCGCCAGGATTCGTAACTACTACGTCAGCGCATATAGATGCATAGGGCGAAGCAGGGTGGAAGAATATGCCAGCCTTCTTGAGTTCACCACAGTTCTTAAGTCTTGCAATTTCAAAGTCTAACCTCTTGTTAGCAACCAACTGAGTCTGCATATTGATTTGTGCTTGTGCTGCTTCAGCACACTTACGTTGCATACCCCTGTTGAGTGGTATTGAAAGCGTAGCAGAGAGTCCTAAGTTGAAACTCTGGTTCGCCCTCATGTCAGTTCTTACAGGTTTATACCATGTAGGTGCAAGGTTGCCATCCTGTACTGCGTCAGGTACTCCATCACCAGCAGGGACATCTTGAATGATAGTTATATCTTCTCCATCAGGAAACCATCGTACTTCTTGACCAGAAGAGTTGGTATAAGTTCTATCGTCATACCACTCTTCCCAAGGATAGTTCTTTACTGTGACTTGTTGTTGTACTGTTCTACCTGTGTTATCACTTAAGTTATATTGTGGTTCGTTATAAAAATCTTCCCAAGGATCTTTCCTTGAATCTGCAAACTGAACATACGGTGTCATGTTAAGAGTCGTACCTTGGCATGACACGCCACCACCGTAGGTGTTAGTTACGTATGGACCTTGGAGCACCTGTATAGCTTGATTGGTTACCGAGCCAGAGGAGTTAGCTATTGGATTAGCAGTAGCACTCACTCCACCTACACCTTCCGCTAATGCGGCCGTCGGACTTACTAACGATAGTACTAATGTACTTATTGCGTAAAGGTGCTTGTTGTGTCGGTGACGCTTTGTATTGTGGTGACTCTTTGTATTATTGTCTGGTTGGTCAGGCCTGGCCCAGAATATGTTTGGCTGAATTGAAAGCCTGTTGATGGATCCGTTATCGTAAAGTTTGGTTGATTGGAGAGATCTAATGAGTCGAAGGAAGATGTCACGCTTCCTGTTATGGCTCCTTCTCCCGTCCCTACGCTCGGTGATACTGTTACTGTTGATGTACTCACTGGCGGATTTAAAGGCCCATCGTCGTTCGATATTCCCACGCCTGTTACTGTGTATTCCCATCCTGTCCTATAGTCAATTGAGTTTATAGTTTCAGTGACCGTGCTCTCAGTCTCAGTATGGCTCGTCATTGAGCCCTGCTGAAAATTTGGCACGACAGGGACCGCCATCACAGGGGCCCCTATACTAAGCAACGCCATCGCTGTTAGTATTCGTTTCATTTTAGCGTACTGTTATCTCAGATACGAATTGGCCAGTAGCAGATGTGCCTGCGCCGCCAGCTGTTAGTGTCATAACACCCGCTGAGGTAATCGTACCAGCAAGAGTAGATGCAACGCCACCAGATGAGGTAAAGTTTGTACCATATGCGGGCATGTCAGCCACGACACCACTGGTTACATCAACACCTGATCCGATTGTATTTGTTGCGTCGCCAGCTGTGAAGCTTTCTGAGAAACTGAAGGCTGAGCCAGCTGTGTTTATGTCATACACGCCAGGGTCAAGAGTTGCAGCTGCAGTACCAGAAGGAGCAGCTAACTTACCAAAATGATCATCAGAAGATGCCACTTTGATATTAGATCCACTTACAGTATAAGTTGATCCGAGCCTTGTACCACTTGTGTAAGCAGCGTCAACGCTAAGTTGAGTTGATGTTGTCAAGCGGTGGACCAGATCAGCCCTTGCAGGGGATGCTAAGGAGCCAACCACTGCCATCATAAGAAAAGGAATAATTCTTTTCATGTGATTCCACATTAGTTCAGCCGTATTTATATAATTTATCGTTACAATTACCTAAAGAAAATAAAAATTTTATATTAATACTATATGTGGTGTCTATGGTTCCCAAAAACGTAATTGATACGTACTTAGATTTATAGTTCCTCTTGCTACCATTTGACCGTTGCCATTGTCATGTCCTGCAGCAGTTATGATAGTACCTTGTGATTCTTTATAGTCTGTATATGATTTTGCAAATCCTGTATTAACAAATCCCCATCCAGGCACGTTAGGTGTCTCTGATTCTAGTGTCATAGTACCACCTTTATATCCAGATGCCTTTATTAAGACTGGATCTAATCCTACTTCTGCATACCAAGTTGCACTGAACTTTAATTCTATCTCATTATTTTGAAGACCTAGTTGCTTTAATGCAGCAACGTCAATGTATATACCTTCGTATCCAGCTGTATCTGTAGTATTATCTTTACCCCATTGCATATAGGTTATGGATCCACTACCGTTTGTTATTTTGTCTAATTTTTCTGCACCTACTGTTTGGTTTGCCAACGATGTAGGTTTAATAAATTCACATCTTATATCTAAATCTTTTCCATCAGTCCACCACCAATAGAACTGTAAGTAATTACAGTCAAATACGGCAGGGTCAAAGTCAGCCCCTCTCGACTTACCAATTCCAAATGCTAAAGGTGACATATCAACTTACAATCGTTAGTGTTCCGACCATACCAGCGTGCATTGTACACTGGTATACAAGAGATGCTGGTGCATCAAAGGGGACATTGAATATCTGAGTTCCTTGTTGAGAACCACTTAAAAATGTTGAACCATATGCTACTCCACCACTTGAATATCTAATTGCAAATGGGTGGTTAGCGCCTGTAGAATTTTCAAAGAGGTATGTTTGTCCTCTCTGCAAGAAAAGTGTTGGATTATTTGTTGTATTAACTACTCCAGGCCCAGCAAATCTGTATGCAGAAGTACCAGATGCGGTAACGTAGTACTTAGTTGCGAATGATTGATCAGTGCCGTCTCCAACAGTTCTATTAGTTGTTACGACTCCTCCTTCAATACTGCAGGTCTTTCCAGTACCAATTGTGATTTTTAAATTGCCAGGACTTTCTAGTGTTGGATCGCCAGTGGCTCCAACCATATTAATATCCTTAACACCAAAAGATTTTTCTGCCATTAACTTAGACCTTTTTTAGTATTTATTAGGTAAATTTAATTACGATACCACTCATCTTGACTCCCTTTGAGTTCTTCAACCTAAGTTGAGGTCTTTGTGGTTCATCGGGAGAACCAGTAGGAGCATCCCATATAATAACGGGAGTACCACCTTGGAGACTATATACATCTTCCCATTCGATGTTATCGGCACCAACAACTGCACCGTTATCATAGAACTTAGCTGGATCTTGATGTCCACATTGGTTTTTCAACCAATTTTTTAATTCTCTCCAAGTCCATGCTCTATTATATTGTAGTTTAGTTGTTAACCATCCAGCACATGTGGGACATGCAGAACTAGTACCACCAAAGTCTTTATCGTATGGAACTAGACCCAATCCACTGTATGTTTCTGGGTGAACATATGTTTGTGATACATCTTCTCCATCTGCCGTGAGGGTATCATCAGCAGCACCATAACAATCTACTCCACTACCTTTATCACTGTACCTAACTATACGTTCTTTGTATTCTGTGAAATTGCCTCCATATCCACTTGATGATATCTCATCATCTAATGCACCAATATTAATTGCTGCATACTCTGTGCCTATTGTAGATATTCCAACAGTAGTCTTACCTAATGATTGTGGCCACCCTCTTCTATTGAAGGTGTTATACATTGTAAGTCCAAATTCCAAATGAGTTGCAGATGTTAGGGGTTCACTGTCATTATCTGCCCAGTAGTTATTAAATTCTGGACTTGTAGGATCAACTTGGGTTTGGTTACTGTTACCAGCAGCACATACAAATATAACTCCTGCATCTGACATTTCATTTCCACTTTGACTGACAGTATTGTCTACCATCTCACCTTTCATTCTTCCTTGGTCACCATACACACCAAGGACTCTAAAGAAACGAGCTCCTCCATAGTACCCTTGTGTATATCCAATACCAGTTACACTGCCGTCAAGTGCAGCTGGTCTATACCAGTAATGAGTTCCGTTTATAAAACTAGTACTTCTATATCCCCAACTGTTACTTGATAGTGTTGGGTTCTTATCTGGATTTTGTCTACCTCTTTGACCTTCCGAACGCCAGTCATAGTTTGGTTTATAGAGATGGAATAATTTTTGTATATCGAAAATTCCACCATTGATTCCAGCATTGTAACTACCTATACCATTTAATACCCATCTGTTACAGTTGTATGCAGAACCATAGTTCTTACCAAATACTTGTCCAGCACATTGAGTACCGTGATTTGTACCGTTGGTTGCCTTATTATTGTTATCACCTAAACATACTGATCTGGAATATGATCCACTGATACCACTTACAGTTCCTATGGTAGAGAATCCAACAGACCTTGCATTAGAATCAGACCACCAATCTCTGGCAGCTTGATCAGTAGGAACAGTAGTTCCATCCCAACGTTGTGTTAGTCTATTGCTTGGATCTGCATTGAAGTAGTCTGGATCAATATAATATGGCCCATCTAATAGTACATCTAATACACCACAAGTACCTTCTGTAGTTGAGATACCACTCCAAGTTAATGGGTTGCCTTTTTTGTAAAGAGGTGGATCATCGTCAGTGGTTACAAATTCTGGGTGTGCAATCCAGAAACCATCATCACATACCACCGCATCTACACCAGTACCATCTCCTAATTGATATATGTCTTGTTCAAATATGTGATGGTCATAACCACTTAATCCATTGACAGTAGCATCCCAAGGGTTCTCTTTCTGTAAGTGTCTTAGTATTTGATATCCAGTTCTATTCTTATCAGTAGAACCTATACCAGCTTGAGTAGTTGGTGGTAAAGCATCAGTTGGCCCAGTATTAAATGCTCTGTAGTTTGATATAGACTTTTGAAATCTTGGTATATTTCTTGTTACACCAGTAATAATCTTGCCTGGATCTGGTTGGTATGTGCCAGGATATGATGCGTAATCTATATTAACGAACCTGACCTTCTCATGTTTCTTTAAGTCTTCTGCTTCTGCATCAGTTAACATATATGTTCCTTGAGTATCACTATGAAGTTTGTCATCAGTGACAGTGATACTTGAGGAAGGAATGTTATCTTCTAGTGAACCATCTTTTTTCAATTCTTCATGGATGAATTCCCAATCAGATTTCTGATAACATCCAATAGAATATGCTTTCTTACCAGTGCCTGACGGTACTGTAGCAAGACCAGTACGGTCTAGTGTTACGGTATCAGTTGTAATCATTTTACCCTACTTTATATGGACACATGAGAGAGTCTCTCAATTCTCTTGCATGTAGATTGTGTTCACATAATTTATTCATCCAGATTCTCTCTTCGAGAGTCACTTCAACTCCATCTGTAGTCAACATACGACAGCAGATGTCAGTAAGTTCTAGTCTATACTTAGTGCTTAACATATCAAATATTTTGTATAAGGGTTTTGACAAATCTATATGTAGTTAGTCCAGAAATTCCTGCTTCAGGAGTCAAACTGACCACTACGTTTGTACTAACAACAGCAGCAGAGATTGATACTTGTTGTTCAGGTGAGTACATAATGCCATACTCTTGAGAGTATGCTGTGGTTCCATCGTGCATGACAAGTACTTTCTGTGATTGTCTGTATGTTCCCAATCCAACCATGAATGTGTACTCTCCACCAGAGTAACTTGCCATTGGAATTGAGTCTACTGAAACTGCTGAGCTAGGTGATGCAACAAAGGTTCCAAATCCAGTGGTTGAAATTGATCCACCGCCACCACCTGTTCCAGAGAATGTAACGGTTGCACCAGCACCAGAAGCAGTTGCTGTAACACCAGTTCCAACGAAGTTGATGAATGTTACACCAGAACCAACGATGGTTCCTTCTTCTTTAATGATGATGCCAGCTGCAGCACTAACACCACTTAATCCAGAACCATCACCGATAAACTTGGTTGCAGTAACAACACCTGTTACTATGAGTCCACCAGAAGATGCTTCGAGTTTGGTTGATCCACCCCACTTCATCTGTAACCCAGAGTCACAGTCAAGTACTAGTGAACCTGTTCCTGTGTCTGTGATGTGAGAATTACTGCCATCATGCCAGATGGTTAGGTCGTTTCCAGCTCCGAAGAATAATTTCTTATTATCAGGAACGAAGATTGAACCACCTACTGATATATTACCAGTAAGAGTTGATAGTCCAGAGACATTTAGTTGAGTTGCAACTAGATCATTGAAGGTAGATGTTCCAGTGGTACTGATACCATCAATACCTCCACTACCTGCACCACCTGTAACAGTAACTACACCAGCAGATGCAGGAGATACAGATAGATTTGCACCGAAGTCAATTGTTCCAGCAGTACCAACTGTAGTACCACCATCTTTAATGACTACTCCTGAACCTGATGCTGTTATACCTGTTAGTCCTGATCCATCTCCAACAAATCCTGTTGAAGTAATGACTCCAGAACTTGTTATGTTTGCAGCGGTTAGTTGAGATACACTTACATTTGGATTACCAGTTAACCCTTCTGCTACTGTTGCGATACCAGCAGTGTTTGCATAACCAGTAGCAACACTGAGGTTGGTTAGGTTTGATCCATCTCCATGCAGAGTAGTTGCAGTAAGAACGCCAACTCTATAGAATTCTGTTCCAGTTCCAACTGTATTGTCAATATTGTGACTTGCTAACTTGATCCAGTTACCATCATGTGCGAAGTAGGCACTCTCTGTATCATGTGCATGTGCAAACTGTCCGTGAACAGTTGATGCTGAAGGTAGTGCTGAGTATGCAGACCATAGGTGAGGCAGTACGTTATCTGTTGCAGTACCATCAAGACGACCAGATAGACCTAAGTTACCTACAACTTTTAGTTTATAGTCTGCCGTTGTAGTACCAATACCAACGTTACCTAGTGTGTTGATACCAGTTGCGTTTGATGCCCAGATACTATCAGTAGATGGGAGGTTAGTAAGTCCAGAACCATCACCAGCAAGGTATGATGCAGTTATAATACCAACAGTTTGGTAGTTACCATACTGGTCTTGATGAAGTATCTGTCTCCAACCATTGTGACCACCCACTGTGGTTCCACTGGAAACGTATGCCCTGCCAGGGTTATTAGAGAAGGCAAACATACCTCTCCAAGAGGTTGCCTGAGGCATGTCACCCAATGCGTCAAAGTCGAAACGCATTTTACTTCCTTGGCCAGGGAAGGTTACAATACCAATTGCAGAATTGATATTGTCAATAGTAATAGAGGGAGTTCCAGTTAAGTTCTGTGCAACTGTAGCAATACCTGTGGTAGTTGCATAACCAGACAGGGTTGAGAACCCAGCAGTAGGAGAGTAAGTAGATACTCCAGCAAGGAAGGCATACTGTGTGAATCCTGATTCGGTTGCAACACCAGATGCAGATGAATATGTTACTATTCCTGCTTGAGTGGCGTAGTTTGCATCGTATGCTAACGTTGCCGTGTTTGCAAATCCAGCAGTTGTTGCGACTGTTGCTAATCCAGCAAGAGGAGCATACCCAGATGATGTTGAGAACCCAGCAGTCCAAGCAAATCCAACTGTATCTGCAGCAGAAACAGTTACATTTCCACCAAAGACTTGTGTAACATCTAGGTTTCTATCTAAGTTAATACTTTGTGCAACACCAATTAGTGTTCCACTATCTTTTATGACTACACCTTGACCAACGGCAGTAACACCTGTTAGTCCTGATCCATCTCCAACAAATGTTCCAGTTGTAATACCTGTTAATTGAACGTTCCCCGATACATACAGAGATGCTGTGGGATTTGTTGTGCCGATGCCGACGTTCTTACTGGTTACGATTCCTGTATCTGCAGCCTTTGTCCAAGTACCACCACTACCTGCACTGACACTGAGGTTTGTTCCGTCACCGAAGGTGGTATATATCTCTGTAAAATTAGCGTTTACCTTAACAGCACCTGATGCAAGAGAGTCTCCAAGACCATCATTAGGTGTGAATCCAGTAAATATTCCCTGACGAGCCATGAAGCTTCCTTATATAGAGTCCCTGTCTTCTATTTATTGATATAATAAATACGTATGATGGAAAGTCTCTCTCTTTTTAAAATGGACAATAACATTCAACCTGATTATGCTGGCGCATACGCCAAAATATATGAAAAAGCAACTCCCGAATCTGGTACTGGAAAGTATTATAAGGAGGGTAAGCCTACTGCACAACAATTGAAGGCGAGGGAGAAGTACTCTAAGATAAAGGATCTTACCAACAAAGGTAAGCATAAGGAAGCTAGTGCTTTATATAAGGAAGCGAAGTATGACAACACAAAGTCACCTGATTATGCAAAGAAGAAGGCTGCTCTTGCTAAGAAGCATGGAGGAGAGGACAAGATCAAAGGACATCCTCAGTATGAAGAGGTTGGAAGGTACAGAAAGTGGTATGAAGAGTACAAGGCAGAATTGAATGAGGGTCATGTAAAAAAGTTTGAGGCCTGGGTCAACCAACTCGCAGAGGAAGGTTATGACATGGAGAGATGGGCCGAAAACGTTGATGAATTAGTTGAGACTTATATTAATGAGAATAATCTTTGGGATTCTAAGGAATCAGTTTATGATGCACTTGGTATGGTTCAATTTTATGATGAGTTAGACGAGGAACTTTTACAGATTGTAGAAGATAACCTTGGAGAGAAGACTGAAGATGAGATCTTAGATCTTATGGAGTCTGGTTGGCATCGTCGTAATCCTGGCAAGAAGCATCCATTAGAGTCTGGTTCATCTAAACCTAGTAAATCAGCTGGAGATGTAGTTTTAGATGCAGCGAAGAAGTCTTCTGATAAGGAAGACAGAATGTATGTTGCAATGAGAAGAGTGAAGGATAGACAGAAGGGTTACAGTAAAGAAAAATCTGATGCTGCTGATAGACTTCATGGTGAATATACTTCCAGACAATCTAAAATAAAGAAAGGTGCATCTCCAAAAGAAGCAGCAGCACAAAGTCATGGTGCATTTGCTGGAAAGGGATTCAACATAAAAAGAGGTGGAAGAGGACGGAAAGGTTTCCACGGGCCTGGAACTGATAGAGGAACAGGTAACAAGGCTGCAAGAAGAGCAGGAAAGGAAGTAAAGGATACTCGTAAGTCATGAAGAACTACCACGAATTCCAAGAGGCAACTCGTCTCAAGAAAGAGAAAGGTTATGACAAGGGTGGTACTAAAAAACCATCTGGTAAACCAACAGCAATGTCAATAGTTCTTGATAAGATCAGGAAGGAACATGGTCATGGTGCTGTAGTTGGTCAAGGTGGTAGTAGACAACAGAAGAAAGTGAAGGGTGCCAAGTCTGATGCTGGTACTGGAAAGTACAAGAAGGCAGCAGACAACAAGAAAGCTTACGCTGATAAGGCGAAGAAAGCTGGGTATAAGAACCCTCAAGACTACACTAATACCATGGCACGGTATGGTGGTGAAGACAACTACAAGAAGGGGCGAGGTCTTGGAACTTAATGAAAAATCCGTCTCAAAAAAACAACAAAGACTCTTTGGGATGGTTAGAGCGGCTCAGAAAGGGGAACTGGAAAACCCCTCGCCTGAGGTTTCCAAAATTGCTTCCACCGTTAGCAAATCCGACGTAAAAAAAATGGCATCTACAAAACATAAAGGTCTTCCTGAAAAGAAACCTGCTGAAGTGAATGAAACAGTTTCACTAGTCTCAGTACTACACAAACTTAAAGAAGAGGGATACCCAGCAAGAAGGGAGGGCCCTCAAAAAGGATTAGGTGCTGCATTATGTCCCGTATGTGGACAGATGGGATGTACCAAAGATCATGATGCAGAGGAGGAAGTAAAGGAAGGTGTAGGTGACACTATAAAGAAAGGTCTTAAACGTCATAAGAAAGCAGTAGATGCAAAGAAAGTCAAGGAAAGAAAAGCACCTCCTTATGCAGCACTAGCAGCAGAACATGAACCTGAAGGTGAGATGGTTGAAGATGTCCATTCAGGACAGGGTGAAAAGATTGTTGCAAGAACTAAGAAGTGGATGTATGATAAAGGACAGAAGGGAGCTCCTGGCTTAGATGCAATGAAGGCCCGTACCGCAGAACACAAAGCAAAACGTGGTGTTAAAGAAGAGATGGAACTTGAAGAGGAAAGAAAAGCACGTAAGATGAATGTCAGAACTAAGAAGACTATTCAGACTACGATTGCAAAGGACGCCGAGAAGGAAGCGAAACGTAAAGCAAATAAGACTGGTGAGTATGCAGAGAAACCTAAGAAGAGACCTTCTTTAAAGAAACCATCTCAACTTACTAGGGTTACAGGAGCATCTAAACCTGCACCTAAACCTGCACCAAGAACACAGAAGGGTGCAATGGCATATGATGGGCCTAACAAAGAGAGATCCGAGGCTGCTGATAGAGTCAAAGCAAAAACAAAAGCAAAGAGAGCCGCTAAGAAGACTCCAATTACTAAGGCAACTGTAACTAAACCAGAACCTAAGAAGAAGACTGCAACAAAACCAGCTGCAATGAAGAAAGCAGTTGAGAGAAAGAAGGCAGTTATCAAACAACCTGAGAAGAAGACACCTGAGAAGAAGACAGGGACTAAATCATTTGGTGATTTCTATAAGCAGGGTGTTAAACGTCATCGTAAAGCAACTCAAGCTGGTAGAGTATTTGCTAAGGGTGCAGTTCAAGGTGCTAAGAAAGCAGTTAAGTTTGCTAAGGATGTAAAGAAAGCAGTGGTTGGTGAAGAGTATATTATTGAGGGTAAGGTTAAGAAGATTGCTGCTATGATTAAGAATCTTAGGAATGTTAAACCAGCCAAACATGATTATGGTAGAGATGCTGGTGCCATTGCTAAGGAAGTGATGAGGAAGAAGGATCACGAGAAGGTTAATTTCTTGCACCCAGACGATTAATGTGATATACTTTCGTTATGTTAAAACTTATCTTTGATATCGACGGGACTCTTACTCCCAGTCGGAAGCAAATCGATCTAGAATTTTTACAATTCTTTTATGACTTCGTTCGAGAGAACGAGGTCTATCTTGTTACTGGGAGTAACAGAGAGAAAACTATAGAACAGATAGGATTGTCTTTATATACTGCCGTCAAGAGAGTATATAATTGTGCAGGTAATGATGTATACGAAGGTGATATACATTACTACAGAACAGATTGGGAACTACCAGATAAATGTAAAGGATTCTTACAGGATGAACTGGACTACAGTGTGTTTCCTATAAGGACTGGTACTCATATAGAAAATAGGCCAGGATGTGTCAATTTTAGTATCCTTGGACGAGGTGCCACCTTTGAAGAGAGAGATGAGTATAAGAAGTGGGATAAGGATAGAGATGAGAGAGTAGATATTGCCACGAGATTTAATGATAGGTATCCAGATCTATATGCCTTTGTTGGAGGCGAGACTGGTATAGATATATCTGTCAAGGGGGCTGATAAGAGTCAGATTCTAAGGGACTTCACGGATGATGATGACATAAGGTTCTTTGGTGACAGAATGGATGAACATGGTAATGATTATCCATTGATGAAAGCCATTGCAGATAAGAATCTTGGATATTCATTTCAAGTGAAAGACTACCATGACGTATGGGACATGTTAAAGAAGGGCACCTATGCATGACTTCCCAAATGAAGTCGAATTATTAGAACTAAATAGGAGTAGCGACATGAAAATTATGGGATGGAAACCACCACAAAGACCAGCGTGGGTGAAGGCTTATATGCAAATGCCTGGACATACAAGGGTACAGCTTTTACTTCTGACGATATTGGCGACCAGTTCGGTTACGTCTACAGGATTACAAATATCCAATCGGGTAAGCAATACATCGGGAGGAAATATTTCGTACAGAAACGAAAGCCTAGAGGCGGCGGACGCAGGAGGACGAGTGAGAGTAACTGGAAGCAATACTGGGGTAGTTCTAAGGAACTTAATGCTGACAGGAAACGCTTGGGGTCGGATACCTTTAGTAGAGAAATCCTCTCCACCCATGCCACAGCAGGAAGAGTAAATTACGAAGAGACGAGACAGTTATTCCTACATAACGTGCTAACTGAAGCCCTTGACAATGGGGAACCAGCATATTACAATAGTAATATTCTAGGACGTTACTACAAGAAGGATTACTTTGATGGAATTTCAAATGGGGAGGACTCATGAAGAGGTGATGCTTGAGTACATCATCGATAGATTACATCTCCTCGTTGATGAACAAAGATATGAAGATGCTATAGCCTATTGGGAAGAACATGCTGAATTGTTTAGATCATGAATAATGAGGAAGAGTACCTCCAAAAAGGTGCGGAACTTATTAGAGACCATGAAATAAGTTTAACTGAAGAGGAGATGTTAGATCTTCTTCAGATTAAGTATAGATGGCCAGAACCAGCGATTGAAGTTATTAATCAAGTTGGTAATACATCTAATGGTTTCTTTGATCAAAGGAAGTTTTTAATATATGAACGGTGGAAAAGACTTTATGATTTAGGATTCACTACACTCATGAGTAATGTAATGGATCTTACTTCTGAACTTAGATCTCTTGATGATAAGTTATATGAGTACAAAGGATCAGAGACTAATGCCAATTTATATTTTAGTTCTGGTACTACTATAAAGAGACCAAGTTTTGATCCACATAATCATGATTATCATGTGATTGTGAAACCCATATATGGATCTTGTGTGTGGGAAGTGAATGGTGAACAATATATTGCTGATCCAGATGGAGTATTAATACTACCATCAGGCACTATGCACTCAGTTGTGGAGAATAGAGAACCCAGACTGTCACTAACAATTAATATGTCAGGGTAGTGAAAAGATATATAGAATATCTGAACAGTGTTGGAGCTGCTAAGATTCCTCATAGGGAATCTGATTTGTTAACACATTCAAGAAATGTTTCTGACATGCTACGTGACTACGGTAGACCCGTGGACGAACAAGTAGCAGGTCTTTTTCATTCAGTGTATGGTACTGAATTCCAACAATATAAAATAACGATACCAAGAGATACGATTGCGTCTTTGATAGGAGAGTACTCTGAGTCTATTGTTAATTTGTTTTGTACTCTGAATGATAGAGCTCATACAATTTTGTATGGCAAAGGTTTAAAAGATCCAATTAAAGAAACTCTTCGGTGGTTAGAATACTGCAACATCAAGGAGCAGGATCCTAATGCACAGATTTTAAGAGAGTTTGAACTAGTATTAAAGGTAAAGACTAATGGTAACGGCACAATGTAAAGTTTGTGGCAGGGAGATAGTGGGAAGTCATAAACCACAGGGGTGTGGGTGTTCTAACCACATGATTGTTCAGGATGATACAGTTACCGCTGTAGATTTAGATAACGTAATATTAATTCAATCTAAAGATTCTGTTAAAAGTGTTGACATTCTGACAGTTGATGATATAAATTATCAAGAGAAGCGTCGCAAGCGCAAAATCCGAAAACTAACCTACGAAGAACGATGATCAACCTCGACGAGAAGTACCACGATTATTTGACAAGCCCAAAGACCTTGCGAATCGATGGTGTAAATGAACGTTTAAGAGGATATGGTTTCCACTGTGATGGAAATGACATTGTTGGGTACTACTTGACAACAGATAACTACAAGTTGTACTATAATAATAATGAACAGTTTATACGGATGGAAGCCCTCGCTGAAGTTGCAGCTGCAGAGAAGGTTGAGGTCTAAGAAACTGTATATATAAATTATTAATACGAATTAGTTTTTGAGAAAATGAATCAATTACCTGATGCCCAAGTCTTCACTATTGCAAGAGGAAAGAGTGGCAAACTTCTTAGAAAAAATACTCATGATCTCTGGAAGAATAAAGATGTTTTAATTGTTGGGGTCAATGGTGCTTTCACACCTAAAGATACTGAGTTGGTCTTAGGATATGAAGAGAACTATCAAAAGATTATTGATGAGACCGTTGTTGATGAGATCTATATTATCTCTATGAATGACCCATATGTTATGAGAGCATGGTTCAAGGACATGAAGATCAAGAAGTTGAAGCATCTTCCTGATGGTAATGGTGCCTTTTCAATGAGACTTGATCACCAAGGTGGTATGTCAGGTGGACTGACCGTTAATGAAATGTATAATAGAGGAATGGGTAAGAGAGGATGGCGTTATGCTATGTTGATAGAGAATAATATTCAGATGGGATACATTGAAGAAGAAACACCAGATGGTGCTGAGAGTAGAGATAATTTACCAGAAGACTCAATAGAACTTACAACGTGGGATAAAGCTTTAGAATTCTTAAAGGGAAGAGAACAGGGAGAGCGAATTAAAACTAGTAACTACCATGCGTATGACCAATCATTACCCCAATGAAGAAGATTAATCTTCAATATCTTGAAGAACATATGGACGAGGTATTGGACAATGCCAGAAATGGAGAGTCCTACTTTATTCAAACTCCTGACGGAGAGATAGCGTTGGTTCCAGACAAGGACAGATTAAAGTCCTGTATTGATTCTGGAACTGCTGTGCCTATAGAGGACAGCCACTTATGGAACCACGATGATGGTGCTTGACACAACTGAATAACTAGACTAAAATATTCAACGTAAACCACATCCAGAGTCATGAACTCTTTTACGGATAAGTTCAAGAAGAATCTAGAAGTTTTAGAAAAGGCAGTTGATCAGGGGTTCGCTCTTGATTACAAATATCCAAAAATCTATAAGAAGGTTTTGAGATATTATAAGAGTGAAGGATACCAGTTCAGTGAAGAAGATCCAGAACAGGAATACACATCTGTTATTAATTTAATTGCTGAGGACTTAAATGGCAGAGGATAAACATGGATTCAAAATCCAAGAATATCCTAATCCATTAGAGACTGTTCGCAAGTCACTTGAGAATTGTGAACAGTTATGTGGGTTAGATAAGAAGACAGTAGAAACATTACTCAAGGGTGAGTTCCACCAGTATGAGACATTAAACTCAGTTGGTAGATCATCTAAGAAAATTATCATTGAGTACGATATTCAACAGAAGAAGGATGACTGAACCCTCCTTACCAAAGAAGGCAGAAAATTTAACAAGGACTGCCTTCGATATTATAAAGGAGTATGTTCATAAGGGTACTATATTAGTACCCGAAGAGATAAGAAAAGCTCGTATAGATATATGTAATGACTGTAATAGACTTGATAAAGAACGGTTAGTCTGCAGAGAATGTGGATGTTTTCTAGTTAATAAGATCAAGTTTAATGCTGCTAGATGTCCTTTAGATTATTGGTAAAATGAAACCACCACTTGAAGCTGTACAAGGTAACCCACCTGAATTTGATATAACAGATTTCATTGGTGTCTTTCCTGACGCAGTAGAACCTACCTTTTGTGATTACTTATGTCAGTATGTGGATCAAGCTTCACAAGTTGCACCAAGGAATTTTACGCATGTAAAGGATAAACAAATTTGTTTAGATGCCTTCTCGCCTGGTGAGGCAAAGGGGTTGATGGAATATGTTAATGGATGTTTGTTCTATTATATAAATGAGGTTTCATATCTTACTAACTTCAGTTATATAAGTGCATTGGTTTTGTTGCAGAAAACAGAACCAACACAAGGGTATCATATGTTCCACGGAGAAAATATTAATTGGAACGTATCTGATAGGACGTTGGCATGGATGGTATATCTTAATGATGTAGAAGAGGGTGGAGAAACAGAGTGGTTGTATCAACAACGTAAAATAAAACCAGAGAAGGGAACAGTTGTTATATGGCCTGGCAGTTTCACTCATCTGCACAGAGGTAATCCTCCTATGAGTGAAAAGTATATTGCTACTGGATGGTATCAAGGTAACATTGGTCTTCCTCAAGTACATACTGCAGGGATAAATGATCAACAGTACATGGATTCTATGGCATCATGACAAGAATATTGGTTACTGGTCATGAGGGATTCATTGGTAAACATGTTTTCAATGACCTCAGACATGAACAAGGTTATGGATATTTGGTAGATGGATTAGATAGACCAGAGGATATAGGAGACTGGGTTGGCCCTTCTGGTATGTTTGCAGAACATTATGATTATATTATTCATCTTGCAGCCTATGCTGCACTAAGGGATAGTGTGGATAATCCAGAGAAGTTTTGGGAAAATAATGTAGAGAAGTCTAAACCTATATTTGATTATTGTAGAGAGAATAATGTTAGGTTATTGTATGCAAGTTCTGCTGGAGCCCATGAATGGTGGCAGAATCCATATGCAATAACAAAGAAAGCAAATGAACTCATGGCACCACCTAACAGTGTTGGTATGAGATTTTTTAATGTCTGGTCAGAGGAAGGTAGTAGAGATGATATGTTATACAGAATGTTACAAGACAAGACTGCAACATATCTTACTAGACACAAGAGAGATTGGATTCATGTTAAGGATGTAGTCAGAGCGATTGCATATTTGATGACAAGTCAATACATAGGCCCAATTGATATTGGTACAGGAGAATCTGTATCAGTACTGGATCTTGCTAAGTCAATGGGTATGGATTACCTTCCTATTAAGGAACACACACCCAATGAACCTGATGAATTGTGTGCGGATACCACAAAATTAAGGGAGTTAAGATGGTTTCCAACCGTAAAGATACTTGATAAATCCACTCATCCCTGTTATAATAAATAAGTTGCGGTTTATTTAAGATTATATGGCGCCGACCAAAAAGGCATTAGTATTAGGAGCAGGTGGTTTCATTGGAAGTCACATGTGTAAGAGACTCAAATCTGAGGGATTCTGGGTTAGAGGTGTAGACATTAAGTACCCAGAGTTTTCTGAGAGTGCCGCTGATGAGTTCATCCAAGGCGATCTGAGAGAGGTAGGTCTAGTTTCAAGAGTCATGGATGTAGAAGGAGACTCTTTCGATCAGATCTACCAGTTCGCTGCTGATATGGGTGGTGCAGGTTACATCTTTACAGATGAACACTCCGCTGACATTATGCACAACTCTGCTACAATTAACCTGAACGTTCTTAACGAACAGGTACAATTGAACAGACTTCTTGGTACAAATAAGACAAAGATCTTCTATAGTTCTTCTGCTTGCATGTATCCAGAACACAATCAATTAGATCCTGATAACCCTGACTGCCGTGAAGACTCAGCATACCCAGCAAACCCCGACTCCGAATACGGATGGGAGAAACTTTTTTCAGAGAGATTGTACTTGGCTTACAGTCGTAATTACGATATCTCTGTGTGTGTTGCCAGGTATCATAATATCTTCGGGCCAGAAGGAACCTGGCAGGGAGGAAAAGAAAAAGCTCCAGCAGCTATCTGCCGAAAGGTTGCGATGGTCCCAGATGTGGGAGGCCCGATTGAAGTGTGGGGCGACGGGATGCAGACAAGATCCTTCCTCTTCATCGACGAATGTATTGAAGCAACCAGACGACTCATGGACTCAACAACCTTCCGAGGCCCCGTCAACATCGGTTCCGAGGAGATGGTTACCATTAATCAACTAGTAGATACTGCTGCTAAGGTTGCAGGTAAGGTTGTATCGAAACGTCATGTATTGGATGCACCACTAGGAGTTAGAGGACGTAACTCTAACAACGATCTAATCCGTAGTACTCTTGGGTGGGACTATTCTCAATCACTTGAGGAAGGAATTCGTAAGACTTACGCTTGGATCTCTGAACAAATTAAGTCACACCAGCATGGTGTTGTTGAAATTACATCAAAGGAACTAGAACATGCGAAAAGTAACTAAGAAAACTATTCAACTTGATAAGGATGCGATAAGAAGCTTAGACGTTTCTCATCTTCAAGATATCTCACTCAATGCAAATGACTGGCTTAGTGCTGGTCAGAGTGAGTATCGTTTATATGCGTGGTTGTCTACGCAGTTTGACAAATCAATCATCCTTGATGTAGGCACACGTACTGGTGGGTCTGCTCTTGCTTTATCATACAATGAAAACAATCAAGTCATCAGTTACGACCTTCAAGAACAAGGTGCGTCACAAATTCAAAGAGATAACATCGAGTTCAAAATTCAGGACTTCCGTGAAGACGACAGCATCAATTGGGATCATGTCTCTATCATTATGCTTGATGTTGATCCCCATGATGGAGTCCAAGAAGAAGAGATGATGGAGTTCCTTGAAGACAAAGGTTGGAAAGGAGTGATGCTCTTTGATGATATTGGCCCTCAATGGCCAGAGGTTGAAGATCTATGGAATAGGATTACATATCCTAAGATAGATGTAACCGAGGTAGGTCACATGAGTGGAACTGGCCTAATAAACTTTGATGATAAACACGACATCAACTGGAAGTAAAATGGAACGTATTCTAATCTTAGGTTCTGAAGGACAAGTAGGAGCATATCTAAAAGAGTATCTTAATAAGAAAGGTTATAAGGTACTTGACTTTGATATTGCTAATGGTACTCATCAGGATATGACTAAGATTCCTAATGCAGAACTTCATCGTAAGATAATGTTGGCGGATTATGTTTTCTTCCTTGCATTTGATGTGGGTGGATCACATTATCTTAAAAAGTATCAACATACCTTTAAGTTTATTGATAACAATGCTAGACTGATGGCACAAACCTTTGGTCTTCTTGAACAATATAATAAACCATTCCTCTTTGCATCATCTCAGATGAGTAGCATGAGTTACTCACCTTACGGTGTATTGAAGAGAGTGGGTGAACTATATACTAAATCCTTAAACGGATTGATAGTAAAATTCTGGAATGTATATGGAATCGAAAAGGATATGGCTAAGGCACATGTCATTACAGATTTCATTAAGAAAGGATTTGAAACTGGAACCATAGATATGATGACGGATGGTACAGAAGAGAGGGAGTTTCTATACGCTGAAGATTGTTGCGAGGCGTTGGAGACGGTCATGTTGCAACGTCGCTACCTCGATAGTGATAGTGAGCTTCATATTACTACTGGTGTCAGTACAAGTATTCTGGAAATTGCACAGCATATACAGTCCCTATTCAAGGAGATTGATAAGGAGGTGGAACTTGCCCCGTCGCCGTCGAAGGATGAAGTGCAGAAGGATGCTCGAAACGTACCCGACCCATTCATTCAACAATATTGGCAACCAAAAACTTCTGTCAAAGAAGGATTAAAAAAAGTATTTGAGGTAATGCAAAAGGATTATGAAAGTACCACAGAATGAAGATGAGTTGAAGGCTCTGCAAGAAACTATTGCAGCTGCGAAGAGGAATCCAACTGGTGTTGATATTCCTGTTCTTAATCCAGAAAGAAAGTATCCAATCAATTTATTTTGTAATGATTCTTTGGATCCATCTACCTCTGCAAATAATAGATCAGTCTATACTAGATTCGTTCGTGATGGATCTGGTCTAGTTAATCTATATGTTAATCAGAATGCCTTAGATGTTCTTAATGATAACAGTGGACTACCTAAGTTCATTTGGTTGTTAGAATCAAGAGAGATTATTGGAGAACAATACAAATGGATTGAAGATAACTATGACTTTGTTGCTAGTAGGGTTGATGGTATCTTTACATCCGATCAACGATTGACTCATGAAGTAGGCCCAGATGGTAAGTTCTTTTACTGTCTATCTAATGCTGCTCCTTGGGTTATGGATAGGAACATCTATAATAAGAGTAAAGATGTCTCGATGATTGCATCGAACAAAGGATATACTGAAGGGCATCAGAGAAGACTTAGAGTTGTAGAGAAATATGTAGAGAAGTATGGACAGGATGATCTATTTGGATGGGGTTTAGGACAAGAACTCCCATTAAAAGAGAAATCTAGAGGCCTCAGGGACTATAGGTTCAGTTTTGCATGTGAAAATGCAAATTATCCTACCTATTTCACTGAGAAATTGACTGATTGCTTTGCATGTGGTACTATTCCAGTGTATTATGGTACTGCTGGAGTAGCACAGTACTTCAACCATGAAGGTATCATATTCTTAGATAAGGATGAACCTTGGGAAAATATTCCTTGGGAGAAACTTACACAAGAGTATTATGAATCCAAACACATAGTTATTAGGGAGAACTTTGAGATCGCTGCTTCTATGCGAGTCTCAGAAGATTATCTTTACGGTAATTATTTCTATCAAATTGATCCATACAGAGAGGACAGAGTTAAAGTATCATGAGTGAAACAATTGATGTGTCAGCTACGGAAGTCAACGATGATCGTAGTGGATGGCAAGCAGAAGATCAGATTGCTGTAGAGTATCTGGCTGCATGTGTAGAGGCCGTCGAGAATGATGATGCCTTTGCGAACTTCAAATCAAATCCTAAGTACAAAACTATCTTAGAACATGTACTTAAAGATCAAGGACAGGCATATCTAAACATTTGTAAGGATATGAATGAGGATGCCGTATGGGAAAACATTGAGGCATTCAAAGAGAATGATAAGTATGGTAACCCAGAGACCCATGTATATCCTGGCGTTGATGGACTTATATCTGCCACAACATTAAGGTATATGAAGAATACCTTTGAGATGGCCTTCATGCTTGATGGTGCAGAGATTAGTAGGGTAGTAGAAGTTGGTGGAGGATATGGTGGATTGTGTAGAGTGTTGAGTAAGGTATGTGAATTTGATGAGTACATAATGATTGACCTACCAGAGGTCAGTGCTTTGCAAAGGAAATATATTGACCAGTTCCCAGATATTAAAGACAAAGTTAAGTGTGTATCTACAAATGACTTCGGACAGATAGAAGATGTAGATCTCTTTATAAGTAACTATGCACTGTCTGAATGTGATCTTAAGTCACAGATGGCATACTATGATATGATAGTTACTAATTCTAAGTATGTCTATTTGATATACAACCTTGTCAATTTCAATGATTTCCATTATAATGATTTCATTGATAAGATCAAAGAACAATTTACCTTTGATACTGGTCGAGACTATGAGAACACAGTTATTTTAGCAACACGGAAGGATGAATCGAATTGATGATTACATGAAGGTCACCACTGATATAGTGGGATGGCTTTGTAAGTATATTAATGATAACAATCTAAAAAGTTTTGTAGTAGGGGTGTCTGGCGGAATTGATTCTGCTGTCACCTCTACTCTTGCAGCAAAGACAGGTCTGCCTGTGTATGCTGTTGGTGTACCATTGAGTACCAAGATAGAACAGGAAACTTTATCTGATGCACACCTTTATTGGTTGTCAAATACTTATCCTAATGTCAAGGTACTCAAGACAGATCTTTCAGAAACCTTTGCGAAATTTATCAAAGACATTTCTTTTGATCTGACAATGGAGTATACTAATAATCCATTAGCTAAAGCGAACAGTAAGTCTCGTCTTCGTATGATGACTCTCTATCATATCGCTGGTAATGTTGATGGAATAGTTGTTGGTACTGGTAACAAGGTGGAGGACTATGGAATCGGTTTTTATACTAAGTATGGTGACGGTGGTGTTGATATCGCCCCTATTGCTGACCTTTATAAAACCGAAGTCAGAGAACTCGGAGGATTCATGGGAGTAATCCCAGAGATCCTTGATGCAAAACCTACTGATGGTTTGTGGGAGGATGATCGGACTGATGAAGATCAGATCGGTGCCTCGTATGAACAGTTAGAGGAGGCAATGGAGACTGGTACTGGCCCAGCAGTTGATATCTTATACAGATTCAACAAACAAAACAGACACAAGATGGAACCAATCCCTACATTTAAACTTGGAGAATCATGAAAATCCCAGAGTCCACATCCTATCTAACGATAGAGGTGCTTAGCGACACAGTAGAAGGTACAGAGAGAGTAGTTCACATTAGAAAGATATGCACAGGTAATCCTGCTGAACAGTTTATTACTGACTCGGTAATCAGGATGCCTATTGAGGAGAAAGTAGAAGAAGTTAAGGTTACTAAACCTGTCAGAGCAAGGAACAAGAGGGGACAACTGATAGGGGATGACCCTAACACACCTGAGAATGAAGCTTGGGTAGGTGGTGTTGCTCCCAAAAGGAAGACACGAAAAACAAGGTCACGCAAAACTAAGGAGGTAAGCAAGTAAACCAATGAAAATCGGTGTAATTGGAGCAGGAAGACTAGGTATTTGCTTTGCTCTCCTGTGTGAAGAACTAGGTCATGAGGTTCTTGTTTCTGATATTAGATCACATTATGTTTCTGATATTAATAACAGACAAATCTATAGTAATGAACCAGAAGTAGAAGAACTCTTAATGAATTCTTCTAATCTTCAGGCAACTACCAGTAATCAAGATGTTATTAGACACTCTGATATTATCTTCACTTATGTTCCTACTCCATCCTTAGAGGATGGTAGTTACGATGTGGCTTGTGTGGATGAAGTTGTTGAAGATCTATTACAGGCACCTAACCTTGAAGGTAAGAAGTTTATCATTGGATGTACTACTAACCCAGGCTATGTTGCTGAGATTGCATGGACATTAAAGGAGAGAGGAGTATCTGTTTTCTATAGTCCAGAGTTTGTTGCTCAAGGATCTATCATTAAGGACATGAGGAATGCCGACATGGTTCTTTGTGGTGGAGATGATCAAGAAGGATTTGATATTGTTAAGGATATCTATGAAGGGTTCATGGATTCTGAAGTTGATTTCTATTCAATGTCAAACACTGCTGCTGAGATTACAAAGATAAGTATCAATTGTTTTCTTACATATAAGATCAGTTATGCCAATATGATTGGACAGATCTTATATAATTCTAATTGTGGTGGTGAGATTAAAAATATTCTTGCCTCTATTGGAGCAGATAGTAGGATAGGATCCAAGTATCTCAACTTTGGTTTAGGTTTCGGTGGCCCTTGTCTTCCTAGAGACAATCGTGCCTTGGGACATTATGCTGAGAAGGTAGGACTTAAGTATAGTCTTCCTCAAGTTACAGATGATTTCAATGAGGCACATGCAGAGTTCATTAAGAATTTCTGTCTTAAACAGAATCAACTTGACCTTCCATACTTTATTGATAGTATAGGTTACAAGGTAGGTTGTGATCTTGTAGTTGAGAGTCCAAGACTAAGATTGGTTGAGGATTTACTTAAGGAAGGTAAGAGAGTCTATGTTAAAGATATTGATGATGTTAGAAAGAATTGGGAAGATGATCTCGTAGAAGACTACGATGATAATATTATATTTGTTAAGGCTCTTAGTGAAGTACATGAAAAGACATGGAGGATTGACCTTTGACGATCAGTTATAATCGCCTCGGTAGTAATGGAAGACTGGGTAACCAGATGTTCCAGTACGCTTCATTAAGAGGCATTGCAGACTATAATAAGTTCCGTTGGATGATTCCTCCAGCGGACTGTAATCATAAGGATAACTATGGTTTGTTTGATACCTTTGAGTTAACCCATTGTGGCCCAGAGAACATTGGTTTCAATGATGGGATGACTGTTACGGAAAAGAAACATTCATTCGATGACTCATTGTTTTATTGTACAGATGGAGTTAATATAGATGCCTATCTTCAGTGCGAAGATTATTTTATTCATATTGCAGATCAAATCCGTGAAGATTTCAGATTTAAAAAAGAGTATCTCGAACCATGCAAGGAGTATATCGATAGTCTCGATAGCCCTCCTATCTTTCTACACATTAGGCAGTCTGATAACATCGGAAGAGAGGAGTACCATCCCATCCTCCCGATACGATTTTTTGAGAGTGCGTTAGGATATTTTGATGAAGAGACTCCATGTTTTGTATTCACAGATGACATAGAGTGGTGTAAGAATGAACCTTTCTTTAAGCAAGATAGATTTATCTTTAATGATAATCCTGAGAGGTATGAGTACCAGACCATAGATGGTACTGGTCAGATGCAGAACACTTTGTTACCACAAGTAGATCTATGCTTGATGTCTCTGTGTTCTGGTGGTATAATTGCTAACAGTTCCTTTAGTTGGTGGGGTGCTTGGTTGCAAGGAGATAGAGGAAATATCATTGCTCCTAATCCAGAGAAGTGGTTTGGGTCTGCGATGTCTAACCTAGATACATCAATGATTGTTCCTGCCCGTTGGCAGATATTAGATTGGAGTAAGTAATGGCTATTTCATTTCAAGGGATGGGTAATGAAGGTCGTCTGGGTAACCAGATGTTTCAGTATGCTTTCCTCCGTGGTGTTGCTGCTCGTCGTGGGTATGATTGGATCATTCCAGGCCCTGATGCAGACAGACTTGATAACTATGGTTTGTTTGAAGCGTTTGAATTGTCTGGATGTAAACCAGAGAACCAAGGAGAACCTTTCTTCCACAAACAAGAAGTCTATAGAGATATGGCCTTTAATGAGAAGATCTATAATGAGTGTGAAGATAACACTAACTTCTCAGGTAACTTCCAGACGGAAGCATACTTTGAATCTATTGCTGGAGATATTAGACACGACTTTAAGTTCAAGCCAGAGTATCATGATCCCTGTTCACAATTTATTGAGGAGAATGGAGGACAACAGAATAATATATTCCTCCATGTTCGTAGGGGTAATCCTAATGTAACTGGTAGGAGAGGAGAGAAGTGGTCATATCAAATGGTTCAAGAGTATCATCCTATCTGTAAGAAAGAATTTTATATTGAGGCATTAAAAGAACCAGAGTTTGAAGGTAAGAATGTTGTAGTTGTATCAGATACTATTGACTGGTGTAAGAAACAGGACTGGTTGCAGGGAGATAGATTCCTATTCTCTGACGCATCTTATGAAGAGTTTGGTGATGGTGCATCTGTACCTTACATTGATCTCTGTCTTATGACATTGTGTGGAGGTGGTATCATTGCTAACTCATCCTTATCATGGTGGGGTGCATGGTTGCAACAAGGAGGCCCAAATTTGGGTAAGAATTCTGTCCAATATAATTGGAAAGTTGTTGCACCTGATCCTTGGTTCGGTATTGCATACGAGAAGTATGATATGAAAGATCTTATTCCTGCTAGATGGAAGAAGATACATAACGATCCATCTTATATTGCCCCTGAAGAATGAAAGATTTAACGTACCTACTACCATGTAGGATAGAAACGGATGATCGACTCCGAAATGTAATCACTTCGGTCACTTATATAATGAAGTGTTTCCCTGAAGCAAAGGTTATATTAAAAGAAGTAGATACAAAGTCCAATTTTAAAGAGAGTGCATTACCACAGATCAAAAAGTATGTTGGTGATGTCAGTCAGTTGAACCACATCTTTGAGCAGAGTGATGAAAAGTTTTTTCATAAGACCAGAATTCTTAACGACTTATGCGTGGCAGCTGACACTCCTATTGTTTATAATCACGATGTTGATGTGGTTGTACCGAAGGAGTCGCACAAACTGGCTTACCATTCGATTACACAAGAAGGATCTGATGCTGTCTATCCGTTTGGCTGCGGAATCTACCAATGGGCTGTTAGTTATTCGGATGAACTACTAGATAAGTTTCTATCATCTCATGATGGAACTGATGCTGACTTTGATGTACTAAAAGAATCTAAGGTGAGGATACCCTCATCAATTGGATGGGGCCAGATGGTCACTAAGACTGCTGAAGTCTCTGCAGGACTATGGAATGAGGAGTTCATCTCATGGGGAGCAGAGGATTGTGAGTTCTACTATCGACTAAATCTTTTTGGGTTCAAAGTTGGTAGAGTCATCGATGACATCTATCATTTTGAACACGGTAGAACATTCAATTCTCACTATCATAATCCAAAGTTCCAAGACAATGATCGACTTTGGAATTGGATCAGGACTCAGGATAAAGATTCATTGACAAAGTATTACGGCACATTAGATTACATCAAACGTAGGGGGAAGGAATTAAATGCTAGCCTTTAATCAGATAGGAAACCTCGGACGTTTGGGTAACCAGATGTTCCAGTACTCTGCAGTCAGAGGTATTGCTGCGATGCGTGGATACGAATTTGGTATTCCACCTTTCGATTCAAATCGTGTAGATAATTATAGTTTACATAGAGCATTCACATTAGAGAGTGTTGGTTCAAGTAACCTTGCGGTTCTTGATAGAGGTCATGCTCCTGTTGTGATAGAGAAACACTTTCATTTTGATGAGGAACTCCATAGGATGTGTCCTAATGATGTGAGTCTCTTTGGATTCTTCCAGACAGAGAAGTACTTCAAGAATATAGAGATGGATATCAGAAGGGACTTTACCTTTCATGATTCTATCCTAGGGCCATGTAAAGAGATGGTAGACTCTCTTGATACTGCACCACTATTCTTACATGTAAGACGAGGAGATCCAAACCTTAAAGATGTAAGAGGATTTAAGTGGGCATATACTGAGTGTGCTTCACAACATCCACCACAACCTGTGGATTATTATGAGAGGGCAATCAAAGAGTTCCCAGAGGATCAACCAGTGGTTGTTTGTTCTGACTCTCCTGAGTGGGTGAAGGAACAAGAGTTCTTTGCCGATGATAGGTTCCTCATATCAGAACCAACTGATAAGTATCCTGATGGATCTTATGAACCATTTGTTGATCTCTGCATCATGAGTCTATGTTCTGGTGCAATCATTGCTAACTCATCAATGTCTTGGTGGGGTGCATGGTTACAGAATGGAAGGGGTAAGGTTGTTGCACCTAAGCAATGGTTCGGCCCTGACTATAAAGATAAGGATCTCAAAGACTTATACTGTGATGGTTGGATCGTCACCTAATTTAGCTTTTTGTTTCAAGAATAGCGTAAAAAAAACTCCAAGCTTTTTTTGCTCGCCAAGGTCGCATAATGGATCGTAACCTAATTGTTATCGATAACTTTCTCGATAACCCAGATTACATAAGACAACGTGCTCTCGAATTAGAATTCAATAGAGTACAGGAAACTGTGCCTGGATTCAGATCAATGAGAATGGGTGGAGATTTGCAGACAGAAGTAGAAGATAAATTAAAGAGTGCCTTTGGTTGTAATGAAATAATAATGGACATGCAACAAGACACTCTTTGTTTTCAGGCATGTATGGAAGGTACAGAGACTTGGATACATAAGGACAGTCATAAGGAAGGAGAAGGTGAGTGGGCAGCAGTCCTATATCTTAGTCCTGATCCTGATACTGATGCTGGAACTGGTATCTGGGATGATCCAGAAGGAGATATGAACATTGCGGTTGGTAATGTTTACAACAGATTAGTTGCATATCGTGGCAAAATGTTGTATCATAGGAGTATAGTTCCTGGCTTTGGGAACACAATAGAGACTAGTAGACTTACACAGGTATTCTTTTTCGATGTCAAATAAAGCTGCATACAAACTAAAGGGATTCGGCCCTCTCTACATCATCAATCTAGATGAACAGCCAGAGAGGATGGCATGGATGGAAGAACAGTTAAAGTACTGGGAGATAGAAAAGTATACTCGCATCTCTGCCTATGATGGAAGACCATCCACAGGTGATGATCTTAGTCATATTATTCAAGGGATGTATCCAGAGAGTGTTAGTGCTGGAGAGATTGGTTGTGTAACTTCACACCTTAAGGCACTGAAACATTTTGTGAATGAAACTGATGAACCTTATGCCATTATCATGGAAGATGATTGTGACATTAGTATTGCACAGTTCTGGACATTCACATGGAGACAGTTCATTTCTAGAATGCCCTACGACTGGGACACATTACAGATTGCAATCATATGCCCTGGCGAACTGCATGTACAGGTACATAGAAGATTCATTAATGATTTCTCTACTGCATGTTATGTTATTACAAGACACCATGCTGAGAAACTAATTAAACTTCATTGTAGAGGAGACAAATATAAGTTAGACAACGGTGTGAAACCAAGACCAGTTGCAGATGATTTGATTTATAATTCTGGTGCCTCATATGCATGTCCTATCTTATTGTATAAGATTGAACTGGGTTCATCCATCCATGAAGAGCACGTTGAGATTTTCCACAGAGGAAGTCATGATGGTCTTAGGGAACTCTGGACAACAAGAGGTTCGGATATCACCATAGATATCATCACAGACTTCGATCCTTATCTTGGTCGGATCGCAGGTGGCGACCCAAGAAATAGGGGATCGGAACCACAACAACAAAACGCTTGACAAACCCTCAAGTTTAAGGTATTATAAATACCATCGTAACTGGCACATGTGCCAATTATACAAAACTTTACAAAGGGCCCGAAAGAATCGTACCCCTGCGTAGATGCTAAAAGATCCCATGTCGAGGGATCTATCATCCGCAGGGATTTTTTCTTGCGAGATACTTAAAACAAAAAAATGTTCAAACCTCTTATAGCAGCTGCTGCAGCTGCACCTCTCTTCGCTGGCGCTGCTTTCGCAGGTCCATACGTTAACGTTGAAGCTAACGCATCGTATCCAGACGGAGATTATACAACAGCAACAACCGATATTCATATCGGCTACGAAGGATCCACAGAAGATGGTAAGCTTGCTTACTATGTACAAGGTGGCCCTGGCTTTGTTCACACTGAGTCTTCTGACGACACTGAGACAGAACTTTCTGGTAAAGTTGGTGTTTCTGTTGCCGCTACTGAAGATCTTTCAATCTACGGTGAGCTTTCTGGAATCTCTAATGAAGATTCAAGTGGAGACAGCATCGTTGATTTCGGTGGAAAACTCGGAGCTAAGTTCGTATTCTGATCTGCAGCAGATTAGTATATAAACACAAGAGACCCTCTGCATTGCAGGGGGTCTTTTTTATGTTATAATTAGTAGTATGAAACAACCCATTCCTATATTCTCTGCACCTTTCTTTATCGAGAAGATCGATCTTGATAAGATAAAGATGGCAGATGATGCTGATTATCATAAGTCATACCTAAGTCATATCCCAACCACTATGGGTACAGATTCTTTTACTGAAGAGTCTTACCATTATGTTCATGGTGTTATAGATGAATGTGTAGGTCAGTTTCTACCAGATAGGCCTTTCTATATTGGTCAAGTCTGGAGGAACAAATATACAAAGACTGATTGGCAGGATCCTCATATACATTCTGGTGCTCAGTGGAGTTTCATAATCTATGAATCTGTTGAACATTCTAGAACTGTGTTTATGAATCCAGCTAGGAAAGTTATAATGAATCAGTGGGGTATGTACGTTGATTCAATCATGACAGATTTCTTTCCTCAGATAGAACCAGGCCACATTTGTATCTTCCCTGCATGGGTAGAACATTTTGTGACTAGTGGTGGAGAGGGAGTATCAATTGCAGGTAACTGTTACTTACAACAACCGCCAGAGGGGCCTTAATGAAGAACAACCTATACAATGGCATCAGAGAACGTCTTTACTATACTCTAGGTAAGAGGCCAGACAGTGCAACTAAACATGATTTCTATATGGCATTATGTTATGCAGTAAGAGATCAGATGATGACTTACTGGTTGGATAGTCCCAAACAGGAAGGTAAAGAGGTTGCATATCTATCAGCAGAGTTCCTTATTGGCCCTCAACTTAATAACAATCTTCTTAACTTAGGTTTAGAACAGGAAGCGAAGGAAGCATTATCAGAATACGATCAATGTCTTGATAAGGTATTGGACATTGCAGAGGAACCTGGCCTTGGTAACGGTGGTCTCGGACGCCTGGCTGCATGTTATATGGAGTCTCTATCGACCTTAAAGATACCTGCTACAGGTTATGGTATAAGATATAAGTATGGTATCTTCAAACAGATTATCAAAGACAACATGCAGTTGGAGATCACTGATAACTGGTTGCATGGAGATTGGCCTTGGGAATTATCCTATCCAGATGAGTCAGTACATGTAGGATTTGGTGGTAAGGTAGAGAATTATATTTCAGATCACAATAACTATAGATGCCGTTGGGTTCCCGAAGAACAAGTAGTCGCAGTACCATATGATGTATTGCAGTTGGGATACAGAGTCAACAGTTGTAATAGAATAAGACTGTGGAGAGCAGACGCAACGGATGTATTTGATTTCTATGCATTTAATATTGGAGACTACCTTGGTTCAGTAGAACAGAGTGTATCTTCAGAGACTATCTCTAAGGTATTGTATCCTAATGATGGTACAGACCAAGGCAAGACACTAAGATTGAAGCAACAGTTCTTCTTTGTCAGTGCATCTCTACAGGATATGTTTAACAGTCTTGAGAGGAGAGGTATACCTGTAGAGAACTTTGCAGATCATTATCAGGTACAGTTAAACGATACTCATCCATCCATTGCAGTCGCAGAACTGATGAGACTCCTTGTGGATATCAAACATATGGAATGGGATGAGGCATGGGAGATAACACATAACGCCATTGCATATACTAATCACACCCTACTACCAGAGGCACTAGAGAAGTGGGATCTTGGACTCTTCAAGACACTCCTTCCTCGTCACATGGAGATCATCTATGAAATCAATAGAAGATTCCTACAGGTAGTAAGACTTCAATATCCTGGCGATGATTCTATGTTGGAGAAACTATCCATCATTGATGAGACAGGTAATAAGTTTGTTCGTATGGCACACCTTGCAACAGTAGGTTCACATCATGTGAATGGTGTTGCAGAATTACATTCCGAGTTACTTAAATCTCAATTGATGCCAGAGTTTAATGATCTATGGCCTCATAAGTTTACTAACGTAACTAATGGTGTTACTCCTAGAAGGTGGGTTGCATCTTGTAATCATGGATTGGTTGAGGTACTTAATGAATATGTTGGCCCTGATTGGGTGACCAATATGGATTCACTTAAGAAGTTGGAGAGGAATGTAGATAATCCAGATCTATTGGAGAAATTGGCAGAGGCCAAGATCATAGGTAAACATAGACTAGCAAGTTATATCTTTGATAACTGTGGAATATCTGTAGATCCTTCCAGTTTATTTGATGTACAGGTCAAGAGGATCCATGAGTATAAGAGACAACATCTTATGGCTTTATGGGTGATCGTACAGTACCTTCGCATTAAGAATGGAGGAAGTTATGCTCCAAGAACAGTAATCTTTGGAGGTAAGGCTGCGCCTGGATATTATATTGCCAAGTTAATCATTCAATTTATTAATAGTATTGCAGAGGTAGTGAACTCTGATCCTGATATGGATGGTAAGTTGAAGGTTGTCTTCCTGCCAAACTATAGTGTTAAGTTGGGTGAGTTAGTTTATCCTGCAGCAAACTTATCAGAACAGATCTCTACTGCTGGTAAGGAGGCATCTGGTACAGGTAACATGAAGTTCCAAATGAATGGTGCTCTTACTATAGGTACATTGGATGGTGCGAACGTAGAGATCCGTAACCTAGTAGGAGGAGAGAACTTCTTCTTGTTTGGTAACAATGAAGAACAGATCAGTCAACTATGGCAGCAAGGATATAATCCTAGAGAACATATGAGTTCAGAAGTACTTGAAGCAACAGATCTAATTCGGGGTGGACATTTCAGTCACGGTGATAAGGATTGCTTTGAGTCACTATTAGGTAATCTTATGGATCATGATCCATTTTGTGTCATGGCTGACATCAATGATTACATTGCCGCTCAAGATGAGGTCAGTGAGAAGTGGAGAGACCAACAGAGTTGGAACAAGATGTCTCTGTATAACATTGCCAGGTCAGGGTTCTTCTCAAGTGACAGATCGATCAGAGATTATTGCAAGAGGGTGTGGCAAATTTAGCTTTTAGTTTCAGAAATAGCGGGAAAAAAACTCTGGTAATTTTTTGACTGTCAGGGTCGGGTAACACAGTAGGTAATTATACTTGACAGAAAGTTTATGTTTACTATATAATATTGTTACGTTACTTAACAAAAGTAAACATGACTTCATCTACCGCTTCAACGAAGCGATACATCACCACCGAAGATGGTGGTCGTCAGAACATGTTCGCAGCAGAGCCTCAAATTGAGGTAATGGATGTGGACTATTGGAAGAACGCAGAACAAACTAATGGTCGCTTAGCGATGATCGGTTTCTTTGCAGCAGTACATAACTACATCTTATTCGGTGCAGTTATTCCTGGCATCTTCTAAGACCATAAGGTCTCTTACACTCCTGCAAATTGCAGGTACTTTCTAACCCTTAACACAATCTAACGAAAGGACAAAAACAATGAACGAAAAAGCAGAACTAACCAACGGACGTTGGGCAATGATCGGCATCATGAGTGCCCTAGGATCATATGCATTAACAGGACAAATTATCCCAGGCATATTCTAATGGATAATTTTTTAATCTGGCAGAGAGCCCAAGGTAGATTTGCAATGATGGCCTTCTGGGCACTCATCGGTACTTACTCATACGTTAAGTACTTCGCTTAAATCTTTACAAAACTAAATAGTTACTCGTAATTTATCCTCAAAGGAACACAAAATGGGCGACTTAGTAGCCGCATCAGACAGTATATCACCACTAATGGCAGTCCTCTGGGTTTTCTATCCCATGACTGCTTTAGTTTTAATTGAACTTCTTCTACGTGCGTTCAATAATGACGACGATGATGATACAAATGGCGGAAAAGGCATAAGAGTCGGTCAGATGCAACCAGTTCCTGTCCCATCAGGTGCTTGACTAAGAGTAAAAATACCTATATAATCTTGTAGAGTATTTTTACCTAGTCAATGTACCAATTATTATTTGCATCATCTGTAGGCGCATACGTTTATTTCAATGCAGGTCAGTACTTTCTTCAGTAGTTTAATAATCGATACTCCAGCAGGTGCTCATGGACTGTTGGAGTTTGGATTCTTTGTAGCAGTCGGCATGACCGCTGGGAGATTCGGATTAATATGATAATGGTAATACTTATTGTTGCTTTACTCTTCCTTCTAGTAGGTCTAGGAGTATGGCAGACATTCGGATCTGGTAAGACAGAATTAAAGGATCCCATTGATGAACATTCTAAAATGCATGAACTGGGGATAGCCCACAAACACTAATGACAATAGAAGTAATAAACAAAGTCGAAGACCAAGTAAGTCTAAGACAAAGATCATTAACAATATTATTCAAGAAGTTCGGGAATCATCAGAGTATTTACGATTGTGCTGATGAGTGGGTGACAAAGCAGGTCACCACTAATGGGATTGTAGATTACTACAAGGCATATTTCCTTCCCAAACTTGACAAAACTTAACAGAGCATATATAATATGTCAGGTCATCTCTGACTGCGGTATGCCCCTTGTAGGTTCAGGCATAGCGGCGATAGGAACCTAATTACTTACCCCCAAACCGAGATCATGGGGTTATAATATCTCTCATCTTACAAGTAAAAATCGCACTCTTAATTCAGATGACAACTCTTCAAAGAAGAGAGCAGTCACCATTGCAGAATTGGAGCGAGTTTTGTGAGTGGGTAACTTCAACCGAGAATAGAATCTATGTCGGTTGGTTCGGAGTCTTAATGATTCCATGTTTACTTGCTGCTACTACTTGTTTCATAGTTGCTTTCATAGCTGCCCCTCCTGTCGATATCGACGGAATCAGAGAGCCCGTTGCTGGCTCCTTAATGTACGGTAACAACATCATTTCTGGTGCTGTTGTTCCTTCAAGTAACGCAATCGGATTACACTTCTATCCTATATGGGAAGCTGCTAATCTAGATGAATGGTTATACAACGGTGGCCCATACCAGTTGGTAGTCTTCCACTTCCTTATCGGAATCTCTGCCTATATGGGTAGACAGTGGGAATTATCATACAGACTTGGTATGAGACCTTGGATCTGTGTTGCATACTCTGCTCCAGTATCCGCTGCTTTCGCAGTCTTCCTAGTATATCCTTTCGGACAAGGATCGTTCTCAGATGGTATGCCTTTAGGTATATCTGGTACGTTTAACTTCATGTTCGTGTTCCAAGCAGAACATAACATACTAATGCATCCATTCCATATGGCTGGTGTTGCAGGTATGTTTGGTGGTGCTTTGTTCTCCGCCATGCATGGTTCACTCGTTACCTCTTCTCTAATCAGAGAAACAACAGAGAATGAGTCACAGAACTATGGTTACAAATTCGGACAAGAGGAAGAAACATACAACATCGTCGCCGCCCACGGGTACTTTGGACGACTAATATTCCAGTATGCTTCTTTCAATAACAGTCGAAGTCTTCACTTCTTCCTTGCCGTCTTCCCAGTCGTCTGTATATGGCTGACATCAATGGGAATATGTACCATGGCCTTCAACCTAAATGGATTTAACTTTAACCAGAGTATCATTGATGCTCAAGGTAAGGTAGTTCCTACTTGGGGTGATGTTCTTAACAGGGCGAACCTAGGTATGGAAGTAATGCACGAGCGTAATGCTCACAACTTCCCTCTTGACTTGGCATCTGCTGAGGTAACAGAGGTTGCACTACTTGCTCCTTCAATTGGTTGATAAAAACAGAATAATCTGATACAATGAGGGGGTAACCCCTCATTTTTTATGCCTGACTATAGAGACAGGAAGGTCAAGGACTTTGAAGTTAAACTCATTACTAGGAAAGATGTCCAAGATTTTATAGAGAAATGGCATTATTCACAGAGTATAAATGGACTGAGGGTATCACATGTATTTGGATTGTTTTGTGACGATGATCTTATAGGTGCAATGATCTATGGCCCTCTAGGAATGGCAAATACATGGAAGAAGTATGGTGAAACAGAGAATGATGTAATAGAACTAAGGAGACTCTGCTGTATTGATAACACTCCTAAGTGTACAGAGAGTTACTTTATAGGTAAGACTCAGAGATGGTTGAAGAAGAATACGAACCATAAGATCATAGTTTCATATGCCGATGCACATTATAATCATACAGGTATCATCTATCGTGCTACAAATTTTCAATACGAAGGACTAACATCTAAGGGTAGAGTGATAGATTATGACGGAAGAACATATCATGATAAGGCAATCCGAACAAAGTATAAGGGTAAATTGAAACCATTTGCACAGAGATTGAAGCAGGCACTGGAGTCTGGTGATGCTAAGTATATTAGTACGCCAGGTAAACACATTTACACATTCAAGCTAAGGTGATATAATCTAAATAGTTTTTTAGGTAAAAACCATGTGGAATTTTAATCCTAAACTCTTGTTCGACAAAGCAGTCGATCTAGATAAAAAGATCTTAGATAAGATAGAGAAGAAGTTTAATCTCTCACCATACCAGAGTAAGTGTGCAAATGCTGCTATTGGATTTGTGATAGGAGCAATACTGCTCTGATGAACACTGATCCTACTACATGGGATGATTCTAATTGGAGAGAGGAGTATAAAAGTCATAAACTTTTGTCCAAATTTCAATTAGAAATATTGGAGAATGGGCCGAGAAGCCTTTCTCAGTCATGGATTCTTGGTGCAATGCATGGAGATTGGAGAAAGATGAAAGGATATAAGTATCCTGATCCTCCAGATTGTCAATCATCCTTTAAGCAATTCAATGAAATCGTAAAAGAACACTTCGAGCACGAGAAAGAATGAATTTCACCGTTTACTCAAAAGATGGCTGTACGCATTGCGAAAAGGTCATTTCTGTGTTACAATTAGCACAACTACGGTATGTTGAGTATAAATTAGACAAAGACTTCACTAAAGAGGCCTTTATTGGACAGTTTGGTGAGGAATGTACATTTCCTCAAGTATCTGTAGATGCTACAACCATTGGTGGTTGTGCTGAAACTGTTAAATACCTTCAACTACACCAACTTGTATAACTATGCTACACATGAGAGAACAATTATTATCGGCTGTGAAAGCTCACGCTCAAGGTGAGATCGCCAAACACAAAGCAAATGTTAATGTTTATCTAGAACATCCTGCAGGGATTGGAGAACATTCAGACATTACAGAGGCAATCCAAGTTGAACTTGATAAGATTGCTCGTTATCATGATCAGGTGACAGTAATAGATCAGTATTTTAAACAACCATCTAAGTAAAATGGAACCTGAAGACAATGTATTTTGGGGTGAACCCACACCCACTGATGTCTGGGATGACATGCAGAAATTAGATACTCTTTATGAGGAGTTGTTGTGGGATCACAGGGACAAACTTGAGTTCGCTATAGAAGGAAATCATATAACTATTAGAAACAAATCACGAGAAGGACGTTAGTATGGAAGACAAAATTGATTTAATTCTTCTAAAACTTAAATCATTAGAAGCTAAGGTTACTGATATACAAAAGACTGTTGAGTCTCATAGGATAGAACATGGATTCCAGAAGATGCAAGATGGTGGAATCAATGCTAACTTTGACAATGGTGAGAATAATTCACAGGGATGGCCACAGCCTGGATCGCCGCCAGGTATGGGTGGTTTAGGACAAGGGTATCAAACTCCAGGCATGGGAGCACCACCACAAAATAATCCTCGTGGTTATCCTCAACCTCAAGGTCATCCGCCTGGGTTTGGGCCAGGTCAGAATGATCCAAGTCGCCCACCTGGCATGTGAAAACGCTTTTTTGTTCTGAGAAAGCGCTGAAAAAAACTCCGAGCTTTTTTTGAGCCACAGGGTCGCTTATTATGAAAGTAGCTATTGTTGGTGGAGGTACAGGTGGAGTAACTTGTGCCATGGCACTGGTTTCCAGATCACATGAATGGATTAAGGTTGATATAATACATGATCCAACTGTACCTATATTTGGTGTAGGTGAATCATTAGGACATGATTTCGTACAGTTAATACGTGGAGCAACCCAATTTTCCTTTCCGTTTGATTTAGAGAAATTAAACGCAAAGATAAAACAGGGTATTATGTTTGTTGACTGGCAACAGTCACAGAACTATCCTGATTCTACTAATGGGTACATGACCTTATCATGTCAAGCCCTTCATGCAGATACGTTTGCATTGAGGGATTTTGTTTTGCCTAGAATGGCACATTATTGGTCTCACAAGTTTAAAGAGATTCACGGTCATGTAGACAGAATTTGGCAAGACGAATATAAGGCATATATCCAATTAGGTGAAAAAGCGTTAGAATACGATTTTGTCATTGATGCTCGAGGAATCCCAAAATCGGTAGATGACACTTTTGAGTATGTTGACAGTATTCCAGTAGATTCCGCTGTTTTGAATATGTGTCCTCATCCTGGCGATTGGGATTTTACCTATTCTCTTGCAACTCCCGATGGATGGATGTTTGGGGTTCCTGTTCATCATAGGAGTAATTGGGGATATCTCTTTAATCGGAGTATTACTACAGATGAGGAGGCAATCACAAACTCACATGAGTTTCTACATACTCATAGAATCCCCAAAGCCCATATAAACTATGATGTTCTTAAGGAGAACGTTCATGTGTTAAAATGGGAAAATTACCATTCTAAGAAGATTGCTGATCGTAGAATTCTTAGACAGGGTAATATGTTATTTAATTATGAACCTCTTCACGGATATGCAGTTCCTCTGTATACTGTTATGGCAACACAGTTCTTAGATTACTTTGTTCGTGAGTTAGGAGAAGATCAGTTAAATTACAATTATAGAGAGTATATTGATTCATTCAGAGATCTTATTGCTTTCCATTATCATAAAGGAAGCGTTTATGACACTCCTTTTTGGAAAAATGCAAAGGAAATCTCTAATAAGAAATTAGAGGGTTCGGAGTGGATGAAGATTTGTATGAATAAACAGTTTAGTCTTGAGGGCGCTGTTCAATTAGACGATGCTTGGACAACTTCACCAATTGCTCACCCAATGTTTATATGGGAGATAGATCAGGCGTTTAAGTTTGGATATTTTGACCATTTACCACAACACCATTTAGTAACATGAAATTATTAGCACTTCGTTTAGATTCCCACGATTCAAATGTAACTTACTTTGATGGTGAAAGGATAAGATATAGGTCTTTTGAGAGAGATCTTCAAATTAAACATTTTGGGTTTGAAGGTCTTTATGGTTGGACAAAGATAATCAAGGAATGGAATATAGTACCTCAAGAGGTAGATGCTGTAGGTATCGTTATGGACTCTCATGTTCATAATGAGGTGGAATACGATCCACAGAAACAAACAGAATCAGTCGAAATTCCTGTTTTTAGAGATTTAGGGTTTAATTGTGTTATTCATAGAATTGACCATCATTATGCTCATGCGTTAAGTTTTTGGCCTTTAGAAGTTGAACCAAATCTCCATTTTGTGTTTGATGGGTTTGGTGATGATTGGATGTATAGAAGTGTGTGGAGAGATGGAAAACTGATTGATTATGGTAAGTCAAATGCTCAAGATATCTTCAATTCAGCTAGTCTTGGGTTCATAATGTCACATTTGGGTATGATTATCCAATTGCAAGGTAATTATCTTGACTATGCAGGTAAAATAATGGCCATGAAGGCATATGGTCGGGAAAGTCCAGATGTAGTTCCAGTAGACCATATTGATAAATTGGATCAATTATGGGATTTTAGTAAATTAGAACCTAATGCTCAGGATATGCAATATATCCTTGATTATGTTCATACTGCTCATGGACATACAGAACAGTTATTTTTAAAGCATTTTCAAGAATTTGCTCAGGATGGCGATATTATTGGTTACTCTGGTGGTATCGCACAGAATACTATTATTAATAAGGTACTAAAAGATAATTTCCCTAATCTTGTTATACCACCACATGCGAATGATCAGGGTTTAAGTCTTGGTGTTATTGAATATCTAAGAAGAACTTATAATGTGGATCCATTTGATACTACTGGATTTCCATTCTGGCAGGAGGATGATTCACCGAGACCTACTGAGAAGACCATATGGTCTAGTCACATGCCTAGACCTTCTGAGAAGACCATTAAAGACACTGCTGAACTACTTGCACAAGGAAAGATTGTTGGGTGGTATCAGGGTCATGGCGAGATAGGCCCAAGAGCATTAGGGAATAGAAGTATACTAATGAATCCTTTTGACCCTCATGGGAAGGAGTATATAAACAACAAAGTAAAACATAGAGAACCTTTTAGACCTTTTGGTGCGTCTGTATTAGAAGAAAAGGTATCTCAGTACTTCTATTGGAATGGCCCTTCACCTCATATGTTATATGTTGCTGATGTCCTAGAACCAGAGAAGTTTCCTTCAATTACTCATGAAGATGGTACTTGTAGGATGAATACAGTATCTAAAGAACAGGAAGATTATTATGCGTTGTTAGAGGAATATGAAAGATTGACAGGAGTACCGATACTACTTAATACTTCTCTCAATGATAGTGGAAAACCCATTGCTAATAGTCTATGTGATGCTTTGGGGATCTATTATAAGAGCGATTTGGACGTTTTAGTACATGGTGATACAGTAAAGGTTAAATCATTATAAAATTGTATCAAAAAGAACACAACTAGTTGCATATATAGTATACGTGTGTTATAATGCACATATTACGTTCAACCCTTCGGGGTCGCAAGTAAGTCGTAGGAACGGTACGTTCATCCCATGATACCTTTTTTAATCGCCGCTTCTTTAACCTGCTCTGAGGCAAATGAACTCGTCGATAAGATGAGTGAATATAAAGTCGCAGAGGAGACTAAATCAGAAATGATTCAGATTGTTAAGGAAGAGACGACGGGTTGTTGGGACGCAGACGACTAAAGGAACGGGCCTTAAAATCCAACTACTTTAGGAGTAAAAATCATGGCACAAGTCACATATAGAGGTGTCTCTTATGACACCGCTGACAAGAAATCTTGTCAGAAGCAAGTCTCTGAATTAGTATACAGAGGCATCAAGCACACAGAAGAAAAACTTGTGTGTGCAAAGTGAAAACCTGGCTTACATACTAAGATGGGGGACTCCTAACCGAGTCCCTTTTTTATTCTATATAATGTGAATGGGTTTTTCCTATGAAAACAGGAGAAGTTATGGGACATCCTTTATGGATGTTACCAGTTATGATGTTAGGAGTATTATTGATGATTGAAGGATTACATACTATGGCACATTTACATCAGGAAATAGATGTTCATGGAATCTGTAGACAAAATAAAGAATACATAGAGATGAGGGAACAGGAGGAAGACGATTGGTAGAATTGTTACAATTAATGGAAGCAGGATTAGCATTTACGGCAGTGACCATAACGGTTGCCGCTGCTCCTGTTGCAATTATGACTGGAACCCCTTTACCAGATATCACTCCTATGGTAGAATCTATGGTAAATAAAGAAACACCCGAACTAAAACAATGACAACATCTTTTCCACAGGACGATGCTCATGATCCAGAAACAGGTAAGTATATCAAGCCTGAGGATAGAGTAAAAGCCGCAGCAGATCAATTCACAATAACAACTGAAGAAGACTCACCAGTTTATAATGTACCACCAGAAACTGAGTACAATCCAGATCTAGATCCAAGAGTACATCCAGAATTAACGACTAATTATACTTACACTGGTGAAGAAAATATTACTGTTGGAATTGATACTAGTGCTAATGTAATAATAACAGAAGATATTAATCTTGATTATAGTGTTGATACTACTGGATTTGGTAATACAGCTTATGATGATCCTGCTTACTATGCAAGTGCAGTTGATTATGGTGTAGCTGGAATGTCAACCGCTAGTTACAATCCATCACCAGCGTCACATGAACATCAACATGAAATAAAGGAGACATTAGATCGTATTCTTGATCAACAAGTCCACCTACAACATCATGTACATGAACTAATGATAAAGGTAGATGAAATTAGTCAGAAGGTAGAACACTTACTTGAACATGCCCATCAACCATTGACAGGAACTGTCCAAATCGATTGCCCTACCAAGGTTGGCGCTGGCTACACGGTATAATTTCCTAATTAAATTTTGTAAATTAATTTCGTATTTGTTGATACCAACATATAAATACTGGTAGAATAAAGGCAAACAAGATGACCTGAAACTTCAAGTACATTATGTTTAGTTGTTTAGGAGGAGATCAGTATGAAAAACCTAATGTCACATAATCAAATGGCAGAATGGGTACACCACGAGCAAAATCTTGAATTTAATCAAGACGAACTTATCGACGATTACTTCGACTGTTTGATTGATTGTGATGACAATGCGACAAGTTGTAAACAAGTATGTAGCCAAATTTTAAAGTAAAGTTTCAAACCAAATGTTTTAGAACCCCCGAAAGGGGGTTTCTTTTTTTCTATGAGCATAATAATATACCAAGAACACTGTGAGTTTTTGGAGAAACAGAATGAAGAACTCCGAAAGGAGGTTCTGTTCCTAAAAGAACTATTGGAATATAAAACGCTAGGATTGCCCTTGACGGATAAGCCTCTTAGTGGTAAAATAGATTTGTAAATTCTAGATCCATGCCATTTTTCGCTTTAATTCCTGCCGCACTGGCAGTCTATTCTGCTTGGGTTATAATTAAGTATGACCCCAACTCTCGTTTTAACATATGACGGAAGATGAAAGAGCCCAGATGTTCTTGGATGAAGTCTTAGAACAAGGTGGCCTACCTCCTGCAAAGATTAAACCCTCCTTTGAAGGATGTTATAATTACAAAAAACTTAAGAAAGAGGGTTTAGTTGATGAAAAGTCAGAGGATGATGATCCAAAGACTGCTTATGACCAGATTCCCCATAGATATTGAGGAATCTAACCTAAATATAGATTATGAGTCCAGACAGACATGACATACCCATTATAGGGGATTTCTATACCAAGGCAGAAGTAGATCAAATGATTGCTAATGCTTTAGAAGAAGCTCGTGCTATTGATGAGAAATCAATGGCTGACCATAACTTTAAGGCCACTATAATTAGTATGATTCTTGGATTTATCTGTCTTGCATTATTTGTGGACGGATTATTAAGGATTTTAGGCATCATTCCACCATTTATGGACTTAGATGTAAACGTCATTGACGATATTACAGAGTCGGTTAAGGAAGATCTGATGCCCATGATTCAGGATACAGCAATGAAAGCACGGGGTTATATACCTAGAATCTAATGAACGACTTCGCATTTTTGCTATATTTCGTGTTGTTCGCAGGAACAGCAGGAGCGACATTTGCATTTATGTGGAAAGTTATGACTTCTACATTAGAAGCTGCAAACAAACAACCTCCACCAAGAAGAGATACCCTTCATCCAGAAATGAGGGATATCAAGAATGGAGAACAATTACTTGTCTTTAGACCCGAACCAGATGATGATGAGGATGATGAAGACGAGGTTTTTATTATACGCAAATAAATCATGTGGTATATTATTTTTTGGACAACACTTACAATGTTCGTATTAGTTCAAACAGGAGTATTTAAAAAGAAATGATTTTTCTAATCTCGATAATGTCATTTGCAAATTTTGTATTCTATCCTCTGGTGATAGGCGCAATTATTGCTGTGATAATAGAACAGATACTTAGAGCCAGAGGTGATGAGGATGTTCCCAAAGATGTGAAGAATGTCTTTGTTGCTATGGGTATCCGAAAGTATTTGATTAGACAAGCATGGATATTTAATATCATATGGTTCATAGGATACTTTATCCTTATGTTTACAGTAGGTAGACAACAACCAGCAGCAATGCCCGATATGTTATGGCAAGGATAAAATGAGTAAAATTGATACACAGGGAATGGGTGGCCCAGTTGATCCAAATTATGTCCCTGATGGTAAACCACAAGAACACAAACCTGCTGAGGTTAGACCTCGTAGGTTATTTACCGAGACTTATGCTAAGGAGATGAAAATCCTTATTAATGAAGTATTAGACGAACGAGAATATAAAAAGAGGATGGCAGGCCCGTATGACGTTGGCGGATATGAATTGCCTCCATCATACTTTGACACGGAACACTTTAAGTATCGTGTTGGAGAGGAAGAACCACCTTATAAAGATTGGAGTCTATGAAGATTAAAAGAATAGGAGACAGATGTTTACGACTTACTTCTGAGGAAGTGGTATTTGATAAGAATGAGATACATAAATTATTCACGGATATGTGTGAGGCCATGTATGAAGAAGATGGTATTGGTCTTGCAGCACCTCAGATAGGGATTAATAAGAGAGTTATAATTGTAGATGAGACAACAGAAGAACATGGCAGATATACTCATTTAATGGTAAATCCCAAAATCACTTGGAAAAGTGAGGAAGAGGTATTATTTGATGAGGGATGCCTAAGTGTACCAGATCAAAATGGAGAGGTGTCACGACCTAAAGAAATTAGGGTAACCTTCCAGAATAAGGATGGTAAATATAAGAAATGGAAACTTGATGGATTGGCAGCGAGAGTTGTACAACATGAAGTGGATCATTTAGATGGTATACTATTTGTCGATTACCTAAAAGAGACCGATGTTTAACTTCAAAAAGATCAAAGAAAAAAGAATGGAACGATATGAGAAGTATCGTGAGAAGTGGAGGGAAGAGATAAAATCCATTGTCAGAGAGGCTATGGATGAGTGGACAGCAGACTGTGAATATTTGACTAAATCAACAGATAAGGAGGGACGTTATTACTGCTCTAAATCTGATTGTGAGGGAGTAAGGTTTAATGATAAGGAAGATTAAGGGCCTTATTATACGGGCTCTAAATAAATTGATTCCTGATCCTAAAAAACAGGAATTAAATAATACTGCATTTAAATGGAATAATGAATATTCTTTCCATCCCGCTGGACAAAAGGATGAAGATGCAGTAAAATGATCAGGTAACCTTAAAAATATGGATTTCTCAAAGCAAATCAAAGAAGGTACAAAGAAGTCTCATACTATGGCTGAGAATACGGGATTCGTTAAGAATTTCCTTGCAGGCATGGTTAATGAGGAGAATTACAGGGGACTAATTGCTAATTTCTACTTTGTGTATAGAGCACTTGAAGAAGAAGTTGCCAAGAAGAAAGATAACCCTGTACTTGGCCCTATAGCGTTCGATGAATTAAAACGATGCCCTTCCTTAGCAAAGGATTGTGAGTATTTCTATGGTTCTCAATGGAGAGATATTATCGCTCCAACAGACGGATGCCAAAATTACATTAATCGCATTAGGGAAGTTGACCCAGAACTATTAGTGGGACATCACTATACACGTTACCTTGGTGACTTGTCTGGTGGTCAGATACTCAAAAACATAGCAGAGAAGGCTCTTAATCTTCAGGATGGGGGTCTTGCTTTTTATGAATTTGACGAGATTCCAGATGGTAAGGAATTTAAGATTAAATACCGTGCCGCATTGGATAATCTACCCATTGATGAATCTCAGAAAGATGCAATTATCGAAGAGGCAAATGTTGCCTTTAAGTTAAACATGCAGATGTTTGAAGAGATTGAAGGTAACAGTCTCAAGGGATTTATTAAACTCCTTTGGGGATTTGTTAAATCCAACATTAATAATTGGAGACGAGGTGAATGACTTGGTTTTTAATTGTCCTTAGTAACTTATTTTTATATGCTGCTCTAAGAATTCATTTGGTTAGGAAATTCCGAACCAGTTATTCCATTTATCTAAAGGATGGAGATGGTAAAAGACAAACTTTGACTGCTACTATTGCACATCTTCTAGAAGCAGATGAGATACATGACAAAAAGATCATGTACCTTGCTCAGGAAATGGAAAAACAATGGATGAATATCGAACAGATTGCATTGGTTACAGGTGCAGAGAAATACTGCACTGAAAAGCCGCAACAAACACCATGAAAGATCAAGGATCTATAGATGTTGATGAGACTAAGATTGAGAAGTACAGGAGGGCATTAGACATCTTTATAGAGTCTGTGCAAAAACCTGATAATCAACTTAGATCTTGCGCTCATAACCAAAAGTGTTATAATGAGTTGATGGAAGTTAGAGAGACTGTATTAGTCTATCTACAGAAAGATTTGAGGATCAGGGGGTTCCATAATCAGGGCCCTATGTCGTGAACCTATTAGAAAAACAAATCTTAGTGGTGAGAAAGTTAAGAGAATCTATGCCTTTACAGGACAAAGCGTACTTTTACCTATCCCCTATGTTAAATACTAAGGTTCACAAGAAAACGGAGAAGTTACAGGGTGCAAGACGAGTTACAGAGAAAGGATCTTAGAAAGACAGCGAAAAGGTTAATTAAACAAGCAAAGAAGAATCCACAACTTTGGACGGATTCAGATGTGATGTATGCAAAAATGATCAAACGACAAAACAAAAAACAAAAACATGAAGATCTTCCTTGATACCGCCGATTTTGACCTGATTAATGAAAGAGTTCAGACAGGTCTTATAGATGGCGTTACAACAAATCCCACACTCATATTGAAGAGTGGTGGAGACCCAATAGAGACAATTAAAAAGATCTCTGGTGAGTTTCCTTATTTTGAATCTATATCTGCAGAGGTAGTTGCAGAGACTGCTCCTGAGATGATGGAACAGGCACAAGCATTTAAAGGACTGAATAATGTTACTATTAAAGTACCATTGACTCAAGAAGGTTTGAAAGCTTGTAAGATGTTAACATCAGATGGATTCACGGTTAATGTAACATTATGTTTCTCAGTCGCACAGGCAGTTCTTGCTGCAAAGGCTGATGCCACCTACATTTCACCATTTGTAGGTAGAGTTGATGATAACTCTTTTGATGGAGTGGGATTAGTCAAGGATATTGCATCTCTATATAAAGAACACTTGTCAAGAACTCAAGTATTGGCTGCGTCTTTGAGGAATGTAGCTGATGTTGCCAAGTGTTTTTCTGTCGGAGCAGAGGTGGTAACTATGCCTCCTTCAATCTTTGACAAGATGTATAACCATATTTTGACTGATAAGGGCTTAGAGTTATTCCAAAATGACTGGAATTCGATCAATGGATGATTGGAGATATAGTGAAGAACGTATGAAAATACGTCAAGAATCTTTTTTAGCACTTAAACTTTATAATGATTTAGATCATGTCAGGTTCCTCTATGAATTTTGCCAAATCTGGGTATCGCAGGGTAAAAAAGACACCAGAGGAATTGAAGAGCATTTTCTTAGATACTGCGAAAACGCTAAAAATCCGTGAAAATTCAATAGTAAGAGTTCCCGACGGCGGAGGTTCATATACCGAAGGTCGGGTTCTTTTTATAGGTGATGAAGATCAGAAAAGAAGTTTGGACAACAGAAGACATGAAGTTTATTTTACGGTTTGTTTTAATGAAGAATCCCTTTCTGCCCTCTTGGTGTTTAAACATCAATGGCCTTCAGTGGAAATAGTTAAGTATTAGGATTATGTTTATTATCTACGGAAAAGAGGATTGCCCTATGTGCTTCAAGATCAAAACTGTTCTTGAACTATTAGGAAAAGATTATGAGTATAAGGAACTTGATGTTGATTATACTACAGAAGAATTTGAGGAAAAGTTTCCAAACACTCTTGCCCTACCTCAAATCATTTTTAATGACAAACATCTAGGAGATGCTAATCAAACCTTAAAATATTTAAAAGAACATAGGGTGATTTGATATGTTACCTCCAGACATGGACATAAATAAGGGCGTTGAACTATTACTAAAGGGAGAACAAAAACCGAAACCATCACCTAAAAATCTACTCGATTTAAGATTTACTCTATTCGGTAAAGAATTTAGTCTATCATTCGACATTAAAGACAAAACCAGTAATTAATCTTGGGAGAAAACCAATGGAAGCTTCAATTCTTGTTGTAATGACCATGTTATGCGTGACATTTCTGTTTATTGGTGGTATAATTGGCTGGTTAGCCCAACAAAATAATTATCTCGGATTACAACAACAGGCAGTGTACACACACCCAGAGATGTTTGACGAGAATGGGAATATACTTCCCGATGAAATCGTAGCCGTGAGGTTTGAAAACAATGACGACAGCGAAGAAGACGACGAAGAGTAAATCTACGTCTACTAGGAAACCTAGGACTCGCAAAACTACAGCAACTAAAACCCCTGTGACTAAACCAAGGACGGTGACAGTTAAGAAAAAAGAACTGCCACCTAATCCTTTGGTACATGAACTATTAGAAGCTGTTGATTCTGAAAGAGTTAAAGCGAAGAAAGTAAATCTACTCCGACAACATGGGGATGATTCTTTTAAAATGGTAATGATTTGGAACTTTGATCCAAGTGTAGTATCTGTATTACCTGAAGGTGGTGTTCCATACCAACCTGTAGATACAGCTGAACTTGCAGATAAGGACAAAGGAGTTCCATCCAGAACTACGATTCGTAACTGTGCAAATCAGTTCTATCGTTTTGTTAAAGGTGGTGATGACCAACTCAATAAGATAAAGAGAGAAACTATCTTTATTAATTTGTTAGAGACTCTTCCTCAAGCAGAGGCTGAGATTCTTATTCTTGCAAAGGATAAGGCTTTGGGAACCAAGTATGGTATTACTCAGGATCTAGTGACTGCAGCATGGCCAGAAATCACATGGGGGAACCGCAGTTGAAAATCATTCATGAAGATTGCGATCCCAAACTAGCACAAAACAAGAAACTTCCTTATACAGCATATCTCGTAGAGTATGTTAAGGAAGTGGAAACTGATGGTAAGAAGTCAGATAAAACCTGTTATGACATTACTTTATGTCAGAAACAGGTGGATATGTTTGATCATTACTATGATAAGTATAAGAAAGGTTTGAAGAAGTGGACGCAAACTGAAGGTCAAATGAACCCTAAACTCTGGAGAGATAGTATGCTCAAACCAGAACCAGAGAAGAAACCCAAAAAACCACAGAAGAAGAAAAATGGATGAAGTGAGACAGGAAAACCCTACTAGTACAGGTAAGGTTGAAATGAATGCTGAGGAGTATGCAAAACTCATCAAGAAGTATAAGAAGACGAAGAAGTATATGAAGTCTAATTTATTTGCTGTAAAAACTATGGATGGCACAGAGAAATATGTGTCAAACTTACTGAAGGAAGCTGATGAAGCAACTGAAGGTTTATGATGATTTTCTAAATCCAGAAGATTACGAAAACCTTCGTAAACTTATGATGGATGATTCCTTACTTAACTGGAACTTTTCTGATGGCATAAACATGCCTGGAGATGGAAAGTACCAGTTTTGTCATATTTTCTATCATAGATATCAACCTAGAAGTGAATACTGGGGTGGTCTTATCCCTATGATAGAAAGGATAGACCCATCAGCAATTGTTAGGATTAAGGCCAATCTAAATATGAAAACACCTGAAATAGAAGAGTATGAATTGCATACTGATGTTGACGATGCTATCACTTCCATCTATTATGTGAATACCAATAATGGTTACACTAGATTTGAAGATGGAACAAAGGTTGACAGTATAGCCAATCGTATGTTAATATTTGATTCTAATCTGAAACATGCAGGCACATCATGTACCGATGAACTTCGTAGGTGTGTAATCAATTTCAATTATTACGTTTAAAATGGCCCAACCCGATAGAGAAAGATTAAAACTAATCTATAAGAACCTAAGATCTCTTGTAGATGCACTGGAATCAGAGGTTTACTCAAATACAGATTCTTATACTATCAGAACCAAAGAGAAAGAAAAAGTCACTTATGGCGATCAGATAGAAGAATTATGAACGTACAATTAGTTAATGTCACTCCTGATGCGGAGAAGACTATGGCATATATTGCCAGAGTATCTAATCCCAATAATCAGGACAATGAAAAATTTGCTGGACTGTTAAATTACTGTATCAATCATCAGCATTGGTCTGTATTTGAACAGTCTTCTATGACTTTAGAGATCGAGACTACTCGTGCCATTGCTGCACAGATACTACGTCATAGGTCTTTTACTTTTCAAGAATTTAGTCAGAGATATGCTGATAGTTCAGCATTGGGTAAGATCCCATTGCCTGATCTTAGGAGACAGGATACAAAGAATCGTCAAAACTCGACAGACGATTTGGATCCTTTTATTAGACAGACTATAGAAAAACAAATAGTAACTTTGTTTAGTTCTTGTGAGGCATTATATGAACAGATGCTTAAGTCTGGTGTTGCAAAGGAATGTGCTAGGATGGTTCTACCTCTCGCCACACCGACTAGAATATACATGACTGGTTCATGTCGTTCTTGGATCCATTATATCTCTCTGAGGACTGCCAACGGTACTCAGAAGGAACATATGGACATTGCGAATGCTTGTAAAGATGTATTCGTTGGTCAGTTTCCCGTTGTCTCTGAAGCCCTTGGATGGGAACGAGATCTTGTTCAAGATTTAGTTGAGAACGTAAAAGAGGCTGCCGAGAAGGTAAAAAAAGTCATGGAATCTGATGAAACCTGAGATAATTGATAATTTTTTAGATCATCGAGAGTTTGATTATGTTAAAAATGCTTTCAGTAATCTAGAATACAGTCCTATCCCAGGCGCTTCTGGAGAGGAAACAGAAATTCTTCATTGGAATTATTATTCTGTTAAAACGATCTATCTGAATGACGAACCAGTTGATGAGTCTTGGGGTGTTATTAGAGACATTTTTCTTCCTAAATTCCATTTAGCATGTCAGTATAAAACTATGCTTAGGGTTAAAGTAAACTTTTATCCTTATTGTGAAACTTTTCACAAGCATCCCTATCATACTGACCAAGATTTCAGTCATCAGGGCGCTATTTTTGCATTGAATACCTGTAACGGCTTTACAGAATTTGAAGATGGTACTAAAATAGATAGTGTTGAGAATAGATTATTTTTATTCGATCCTAGTGTTAAACATCGTTCCACTAATACTACGGATGCTATGGGACGATTTAATATCAACTTTAATTTTTTCTAATATGGCTACTTATCCAGTAATACATAAAGAGACAGGAGAACAGAAAGAAGTACAGATGAGCATTACTGAGTGGTCTCAGTGGTGTAAAGACAATCCTGATTGGCATAGAGATTGGTCAGATCCATCTACAATGCCAGGGGTAGGAGAAGTTGGAGAATGGAGAGATAAACTGAATAATAAACATCCAGGCTGGAAAGAGATTACAGACAAAGCTGAAAGGTCTGGGGGAATTCAAGGACGTTTAGCAAATCGAGGTATCACCTAACATGCCAAGAAAGAAAAGAAGTAACTCCAATGATCCAATTGGAGTAGGTATGACTGCGAAACAGATGAGGCGCAAGAAACCTATCAATAATGGCATGTTGGTAGAGGTAGAACCGATAACGGACAATCAAAAGATTCTGTTTGACCATTATGCAAAAGGTAAGAATATTTTTGCTTATGGTGCAGCGGGTACAGGTAAGACTTTTATTAGTCTCTATCTTGCCCTAAAAGATGTTCTTGATGATACAACACCTTTTGATAAAATATACATCGTAAGGTCTCTAGTATCTACAAGAGAAATTGGTTTTCTTCCTGGCGATCATGAAGATAAATCATTCCTTTACCAGATTCCCTATAAGAATATGGTAAAGTACATGTTTGAAATGCCTTCTGATAGTGATTTCGAGATGCTCTATGGCAATCTGAAAACACAGGAGACAATTTCATTCTGGAGTACTTCATTTATCCGTGGAACAACACTTGATAATTGCATTGTCCTAGTTGATGAGATGCAAAACTTGAATTTTCACGAACTTGATAGTATAATAACAAGAGTTGGAGATAACTGTAAAATAATGTTTTGCGGTGACTCTACTCAAACAGATCTTACAAAATCATATGAGAAGAATGGCATCTTAGATTTTAAACGTATCATTGAGATCATGGAAGATGATTTCGGTGTTGTTGAATTCGGTATAGATGATATTGTTCGCTCTGGTCTAGTAAGAAACTATTTGGTTACTAAACTTGCACTTTCTTTATGACGTTTACTCATTTGAATAAACTTGGTGATTTTGAGTTAGAAGCCAATACTATAGATGGGGTGAGATATTATGATCTTCCAAATGGTAAGAAAGCCCCTTCTATCACCTCGGTAACTAGTTTTTATAATCGCCAAATTTTTATAAACTGGCGTAAGAAAGTTGGTGAAGAGACTGCCAATAAGATTACGAAAGTATCTACCGATAGAGGTACAAGATTTCACGATCTAGTGGAAAAATACCTGTTGAATCAGGATATTGATACCATAGATGGTGTACTTCCAACAACTAAAGCGTTGTTTATTGCAGCTAAAGATTCTTTAGACAATATAAATAATATACATGCTCTAGAAAAACCATTGTATTCTGAATACTTTGGTATTGCAGGAAGAGTAGACTGTATTGCAGAGTATAATGGCGAGTTAGCCATAATAGACTTCAAAACATCTAAGAAAATCAAACCTGAGAAATGGTTGGAAAACTATTTCGTCCAAGAAACCGCATACGCCTGTATGTACTATGAAATGACAGGCACAGCGGTAGAGAAGATCGTGACTTTAATGGTCGCTGATAATGGAGATGTTAAAGTTTATGAAAAACGCAACAAAGGTGAGTATATTAAACTTCTTACCAAGTATATCAAAGAATTCGTCACCCACAAACTTAGTGAGTATGGAGAAAGAGGTTAACGAACTATTACAAGAGAAATTTCTCTGTCAGAACAAGTTCACAAGTGATATTGAACAACTTGTACTTAAATCCGATCTCAATTATATTGAGGCGATTATTAGCTATTGCGAAGAAAAAAACATTGAATTTGAGTCTGTAGGGAAATTAATTTCCAAACCTCTTAAAGACAAGTTAAAAGCAGAAGCTACGGAATTAAACTACCTTAAGAGAACTTCTAGATCTAAACTACCGATATGATTTTTTGGATTGGTTTCACTCTCATGTTTTTTAATGAGGGTTTTGTTATGATGCGCCATGTATCACCGTGGTTCGCAAAAAGACGAGATGGTTTCATCAAAAGATTTGGTGATAACATCTGGTACAGACTTCATGGTACTATAGATTGGTTATGGATATCATTCGTAACCTGTGGTTTAATTGTTAACCCTAATAGGGTATTCCATATAATAGTGTTAGCTATTTTCTGGGGTCTTTCCTTCGGAATATTCTACCTCCCAAGGTGGATAAAAAAACGCTAAACCCTTATAAATACTAGTAGGTCAGAGTCTTAACATGAGTGGATTTTTCAAGTCTCCTGTAGTTCGTGCTGCTATGGCAGAGATACAGGAATTACAAGAAGACATTATGAGTGGAATTGTTTCCTCTGGATTCAAAGAATCCCCTAGCAGTGCTGCTGGAAGGAGACATATTACTAATATGAAAAAACTTCTCGATAAACAGAGAAACTTTATGTTTCGTCTGAAGTTGGAGAAGGATGACCCTGATGCTATTGAGATGAGGGAACAGATTTTAGAATCTGCAAAGTTTCTAGGTCTACAACCTGGCCAAGATATCAATTCATTTTTTGATGTCATGAGTCAAACCTTGGATAAGTTAGAAAATAACTTGCCTAAGGACTGATTATTCGGTATAATAAAAACAATCCTAACAAATACAAAAATACGGAGAATACTAAATGTCATTTGCTGCATTAAAGAAACAATCTAAAGCAGGATCTCTCACAGAGAGATTAATGAAGAAAGTTGAGAAACTCAACGAAAAGGGTGGTAAGAATGTTGATGAACGTCTTTGGAAACCAGCTGTAGATAAGGCAGGTAACGGATACGCAGTTATTCGATTCCTTCCTGCACATGCTAATTGTGAACTTCCTTGGTCACAAGTTTGGAGTCATGCCTTTCAAGGGCCTGGTGGTTGGTATATTGAAAACTCTTTGACTACACTTGGTAAAGATGATCCTGTTGGTGAACTTAACAGGAGTCTATGGAATAGTGGTAGAGAGTCTGATAAAGATATTGCTCGTAAGCAGAAGCGTAAGCTTTCTTACTATGCAAACGTTTATGTTGTGAAGGATTCAAGTAATCCTGAGAATGAAGGAGGAGTATTCCTTTATAAGTTCGGTAAGAAGATCTTTGATAAGATCACTGCTTCTATGCAACCAGAGTTTGAGGATGAAGAACCAATTAATCCTTTTGATTTCTGGAAAGGTGCTAACTTCAAGTTGAAGATTAAACAGGTTGCAGGATTCTGGAACTATGATAGTTCAGAGTTTGGTAAGGTTGAGGCACTTTTAGATGATGATGCGAAGCTAGAGGAGATCTACAATAAGATCTACGACCTCAGTGAGTTCACCGCTGAAGATCAGTTCAAACCTTATGAGGCTCTTAAGACTCGTCTTGACACAGTTCTTGGTACTAAACTACCAACTGGTTCATTACGTTATCAAGATCCAGAGGTTGCTGATGAGGACAACCATCGTGAGGTGGCTGCTCCTGTTGATGAGGAGTTAGAAAAGATCGCTGCTGCGGCAACGAATCAGACAACGGAAGAAGAAGATGACGCATTGAGTTATTTTCAACAACTAGCAGAGTCATAGATTACTGTTAATTCCTAAAAGAAAAGGGGTCGTAAGACCCCTTTTTTTATTGCCCACTTAGTCTTGGGTTATATGCAGACTTAGATCTTCTAGAAATATAATTAGTAGATTTTTTATATTTCATTATGCTAGTCATATCACTTACAACTACATCTAAGAAGTCATCTTTAAGTATTTTGATTCTTCTTTTAGCATCGTTTAGTTCTTGTTCATATTGATAGTTAGTAATTGGGAATACATTACCATGAGTAATTATATTGCCACTACTATCTTTAACTGTACCTGCAGCATCTACTGAGGACATTTCATTTAGTTGAATTGTTCCACTTAGGGAAACTTCTGTTTGCCTATTTTTATTTCTTTCTAGATAACTACAATCGAAGTTAGAGTCTACTACTAGACCTTCTGGTATTACTACTCTAGCAAAGTCATCTACAAATAATTCAGTAAGATAGTGGTGAACTTCTTCTAATTTTTCGTCACTACCATATTTGGATAATACAAATTTTCTAAAGTCAACATCAGTAAGAGGCCATTCATCTCTTATTTTAGTGATATTATTTGTAATCAGAATAATCCAATCAAAACGAGGATCTCCATATACTCTTTCTGCAACCTCTTCTGGCCTTTCATTACCTAAGATCATATAATCTTCAAAGTAAGTGACAACACTCATCATGTCATCACGAATTTTAGGTCTTCGGAAGAGATTCTTTACAGGAATATATTCATCGTTAGCTGACCTATCGGTCATTCTAGAGACGTATTCTAAGTCTGGGAAGTATGAGAAATAACCTTGCATTTTAGTAACCTACGTCTGATGAGTTTTCATCATATTGTTTGATCAATGCGATAGGCATTAGATCTCCTACATCATTTGGATTTTCTGGATTATGCTGTCTACCTTCAGCAATATCTTCACTATAATCTGTGTTGTAGATTGGTTCTAGTTCTTGGAATGTTAGGTTCAATTGAACAGAGATAGGCATACCTCCATCATATGACATCCACTTTCCTTCAGGCGTATAGTTAATATCACATTGAGTCAATGCACATGGTTTGAATTTGTTTACACCAAGGATATTTTTATTATTTTCAGTAACATATCGTATTCTGAATATGTTTGGTGTTCCTAGGAAGAATGAAGGGGCGCCTGCTTTACCTGATTCAGCACCTGAATTAATTCTTTTTAGTTTTCTAGGAGCAGACCATTGTTTAAATGCACGAAGAATCATTCTTACATTGTGAGCTTCCAATGAATTTCTTGGACTCATTAAGTATTGGAATTGGAAAGTTCTTAGTCCTACTCCAGTAAATAAAAGTTCGGTGTTTGAGTTAGCTACAACACCTACACTTCTTTTTAGGATATCTTCTGGACTAACTTGGGTTCCCATTTTCTCTGCCAACTGACTTATATGGTTTGCCATCATGTCAGTTCTACCACTTTGTTGTGATACTCTATCAAATTGTTGACTAAGTTTTCTCATAGCTCCACCCATCCCAAAGAAATCACCAGTAAACATACTAGTCCATGCTCTCTTACTTGTTTGTTGGATTGCACCCATAGCCTGAGTATTCATATTTTCCTCAGCCCATTTCCTTGTGTTTGAGTCCATCATATTGTTGGGCATAGGTAGTTTTATACCTGCACCTAATTTCTTTTTGAATGGTGTACCTCTTGTAACTCCTTGTCCAGCAGAACCACCACCAGAACCACCAAGAGCTCCTGCATATGGGGGTTGATAACTATAACATTGGAAGAATGTATGATCCATACTACTGGACATATCCATAGGATATTTCACAATTTTCTTGAACATTATGTCATCAGAATTCTCCATATGTCTGGACATATTTTGCATCTGTTCTTGGCCGCCACTACCACTTCCGCCAGGTGTTAAAACATCCATAACCTCCGCAGAAAAATTCAACGTTCCTTTAGCAGCTTTACTTAATCCAGATGATACTGTTTTCCACCACATATTTTTTTCTTGAGAATTATTGTTCTGTGCTACCTTTCCATCAAGAACTTGGTTTGATTTCCAACTATCAGTGTCATTATAACTTGTTTCTATTCCATCTGGTGCATTAGGTTCATTTGTCCAAGCTTGGTTGTTTTCACCTGTAGCGGCATTGGTTCTTTTTACCCCATTTTTTATCTGTACGTCGTGAGTTGCTTGTTTTTTAGGATTTAAGTGTTCTGGGTTAGGTGCTCCGTTAATAGTTTCTGGAGTTATTTCATTCTGATCCCATTTTCCATTTTTGTATATTGCATTTCTGTTTGGTTTTTCTTGTCCTAAATCATCAACTGGTCTGACTGTCGTATCTCCTCCTTGCTTTTTGAATACCTTATATTTTTCTACTTGTCCGTTTTCCTTTCCTTGTTTTATTTCATCGCCAATAAAAACCTCATCTCCACTCTGAGATTCTACCTGCAAAGCCTGGAGATATCCTTTTTTGAACGTCATACGGTTGCCCGTAATGTTGACGTTATATTGTTCGTTAATGGTTTGGGACATTATTGACGCCAGTTGAAGGCTTTATGTTTGGGGTATTTTCTACCACTTTTATGTATAAATTTTTCAGTAGGCAAAAGGGATATCCCTGCCCAATCTTCATCATCTGGTACTCTATACTGATTCCCTATGCCAGCATAGTGATACTTATGTATACTATTTTTAGGCACAGTCGTACCTTTATTTAGTAAGCCATTTGCAACAGAATCCCTATAATCAGGATTTATATAATGTAAGTTACATCCTAACCACCCATCAACATCCATTCTTAGTACAACTGCTAATGGTTGAACATCCCAGAATTCGTATCTGTCTGGGTGTGTTACACCATATGAAAAGAAGTACATACCATGCATTTCAAATCCCTGTGTGTCACTGAGACTTGTATTATGTTCTTGTACTTCAGATAAGGCACCTTCCAATTCGGAGACATACCAGTCTCCACTTCGGAATTTCTTGCCTGCTTTTTCTTTAATTTCTGCTGCAATCATGCGATTCCTAGTTCTTTTTCGGTCATGATTCTGAATTCATACTTTCTATCAGCACAGTAGGACTCTGCTGCTTTCCACTTCGCTTGATTAACAACGTATGTCTGTACTTCATATGCCCATGATTTAGTTCTCTTTTTGGGGTTTTTCTTGGGCATCTTAAGTTGTTTTGCTGGTTTAACTTCAATCACTACGTTTCTTGTCTTTCCCAGTGCATCTCTATATTTAATAAAAAAGTCTGGGAAGTATCTGTGTACTTTATTATCTAAGGGACTTTTATATGGTATCCAGAATTCTTCAGACTGCCATTGACTTATATTTTCTGTTAGATCACAGTATTCCATGAACTTTTTCTCCCAAAGTGATCTATAAATGATCTGTGTTGGGTCACCTTTATACTTTTTAGGTCGTTTTGGTCTAAATTTCCCTTTATAAGCCATAAAAACTCATATACATAGTATGTTAAGTCATAGTTTTATTTAGATGGCAGGTCAACAATCACGTTACTTTAAACCAAGTGATTTAGTAGCCAGAACTACAAGTTCCGATCTGGAGCCTGGGTATGAGAACATATTGGAAGATAATTCTGTAAATCAAGCTGATAAATTTGTCTCTTTATTTTATAATAAGGATTCTTACAGGGAATTACAGAGTTTCCAAGAAGCTTTGGGTGCTCCTTCGTTATCTAACTTCTTCAAGATAACAATGGATATTGGTTCTGAACCTCCAGAACCTATAAGACAGTTTCCTGCCGATTCATCAGCAGGACAACAAATTACTTCTGATAAAAGAAAAGCACAAGGTTTGAATCAATGGTTGACTAGTGCTGGAGTATTGGGAGCAGATGATCCTAAACAAAGGTATGAGTTGTTATGTAATCAGGCTATGTTGCCTGGAACATCTATGAATGTTTCTCAGGAAATAGGTAGTAGACAGGGAATTACAGAAAGATTTGCAACACAGAGACAGTATACAGATATATCTATAGGTTTCTATGTATCTTCTGATTATAAGATTCTGAGACTATTTCAAGAGTGGATGAATTTTATGAATCCACTATATGTCGGTCAAGATGGAGTAAGACCTGATATGGCATCCCCTGGCGGTTATCCAAGTAATGATGAGGCTTATGCATATCACAGGTTTAGATATCCTAGTCAATATAAAAAGAATCTTGCAGTTACTAAGTTTGAAAAGAATCTAGGAACTGGTGTTGATGGTGGTAGATATAATATTTCTTCTGTGGGAAGATCAGGAGAATCTTATACACCTGATGCTATTACTTATGTTTTTGTAAATGCATTTCCTACATCTATACAGGACATTGCTTTAAATTATCAGGCTGGACAAATTTTGGAATGTCAAGTAGAATTTACCTATGATAGGTATTATATTGTTAATCATCTTGGCGATGCTGCTAAACCTCCAAATAATCAGGGAGGACAGCTAACTTCAGGTTCGGATAGACAAGGATTATCTAATATGCAAGGAAACAAGAGCAAAGGAAGATTCTTACAAAAGTTAAACGCCTCGTAAACCGCTCTAAATAATAACGATTAAATACTAAATCATGCCTTTACCAAAAATCCATACGGCTGAGTATGAGTTGAAATTACCTTCAAATGGAAAAACTATAAAGTATAGACCATTTCTGGTAAAAGAAGAAAAGATTCTTATACTTGCACTAGAGACCGAAGATCAAAAACAAATAACCAACGCTGTTAAACAAGTTCTAAAGAACTGTGTTATTACTAGGGGTGTTAAAGTTGAAAACTTACCAAGTTTTGACATAGAATATCTCTTTTTGAATATTCGTGGCAAATCAGTGGGTGAAACAATTGATCTCCTTGTTACATGTGGTGACGATGGCGAAACAGAAGTCGCTGTTGGTGTTGCTATTGATGATATACAAGTAACAAAGAATGAGGATCACACTCCAGACGTACAATTAGATGATGATTATAGTGTGAGGATGAAGTATCCTTCAATGAGTCAATTTATAGAGACTAACTTTAATCAAGAAGGTGAGGATGCAGTTGATCAGTCATTTGAAATCATTGCTTCATGCATTGACAGTGTTTATAATGAGTCTGATGTCTTTGCAGCTTCTGACTGTACTAAGAAAGAATTAAAAGAATGGGTAGAGTCTCTTACTTCTGCACAGTTTCAAAAGATCGAAGAATTCTTTGAGACAATGCCTAAGTTGACTCATACTCTTGAGGTCACTAATCCCAAAACTAAGAAAAAGAATACTGTTGTACTGGAGGGGCTAACAGATTTTTTCGGTTAAGTATGTCTCATATTGATCTTGAGACATACTTCAGAATTAATTTTGCTCTCATGCAGTACCATAAATATTCATTATGGGATATAGAAAATATGCCTCCTTGGGAACGAGACATCTATGTTGGACTCCTTAGATTACATATTGAGGAAGAAAACCTAAAACAAAAACAGAGAGAAGCACAAGCAGCCAATGGCTAAGAAATTTTCATCTAAAATGTTTAAAGCACCCAAAGTTGGGAAGGGTGTGTCTAGCGTTAAGAAGAAGACTAGCCTCCTTGGGAAGAAAGGGAGTAGGAAGAGCGTATATGGTGGTGTAGGTGGAGCCCCAAAGGGTTCGATAAAAGGTAAGAATATATTAAAGGGAACTGGTAAGAAGATAGGGCCTATCAGACCAGATCTTAAACAGGGTGGTATAAGGAAGATTAATAAACTTGTAGAGACAAAAGTTCAGGGTCTTGTTCCAAAACTATCACAAAAGATTGAAGCCAAAGTAGATTCCTTTGATCCTAGCAAGTTCATGGGTAAGATCTTTGATGGTGGATTGGATTCATTGAGAGGATTTGGATCTAGTCTTGAGGGAATGAAAGGATCTATGCAGGGTGCAGTAGATTTTCTTAATAAGGCAACTGAAGTTGCAAGTACGTTTATAACAAAATTAGCAAGGGCGAAACAGAAGAAAGGTGGTGGACTTATAGGAACATTATTCAAAGGTCTTGCTCTTGCTGGAGTTGCTGCTCTTGCTGCACCTCATATAGCCAAGGTAGCATTATTTGGTGGTGCAGTAGCTGCTGGAAAGGGATTGTGGAAGAAGGGTATTGATTTTATAAAGGGTAGATTTAAGAAGAAGAAAAAAGAGAAGAAGAAAAAAGAATCTAAAGCTAAGAAACAGAGAAAGAATCTCTTTAAAGGTGTATTGGAGAAGTTCAATAATACCCTAGATTTCTTGAACCCTTTAAACAAAATGAAGAAAGGGAAGAAAGAGGTTGATACTCATTCGCAAAAAGATATCTTTAAGAGTGGGCATAAACAGGATATGCAGGGTAATAGGACAGATGATTTAACTGTCTATGATTCTGATAAATCTGATCAAGTCTTTACGTTAAAGATTGATTCTAAGGATGGAAAGGTCATTAATGGGAATGAACTTCAACAAGAGATATTAGATAAAAAGAAAGAACATACTGAACTGAGAAGGAAAGTTAATAATAGGGATGATGAAACTCATGAAGAAATGCTCGAGACTGATGAGATGGAGACCAGACTGGAGGAATTGGAGAGTCAACTTGAAGATTTAATGATGCAAGAGGGATCTGGTGCTACCAAATCCGACTTAGTGAAAGGTAAATCAGAACAACAAGCTTCTGGTGTTGAAGGTATGGTTCAGAAGGGTGAACAAGGAGAACAAGGTAAAGAAGGTAAGAAAGGTGGATTGGGTGGTTTCATACAGAACACTACTAAGAGTGTTAAGAATGTTGCTGGAAAGATTGTTAAGTCTACTCCACAGTATAAGTTGATTCAGATGGTTAAAGAGAACAGAGAGAAGATTAAAAAAGGTGCTGTGGGTGGTGCTAAGGGTATGTTTAATCAACTTCCACAAGTTAAAGCAGCAAAGTGGGTAGGTGGAAAAGTAAAAGGTGCAGCTGGTTGGCTTGGTAAAGGACTAAAAGGTATGGTTGATTCTGCTCTTGGATTTAGAAAGGATAATGCGAACGCAATATCTCAACCAGCTAAGAAAGGAGGTGCAGATGGTGGAGAAGGTGGTATAGTTCCAATAAAGATAGGTAAACGTAAGGACTCTAAGGGAGGGCAGTCACAACCACAAACTGTACTTAAGGATCCAGCAAACAAAGTTCCTTCTTTGTTATCAATGGATAGGAGGAATCTCCATACCCCTTATGCGAAGTCTACTTTTAATATAGTTGATGCATTGTAATGAAGACTTCAATATCCACATTAAAAGTTAATCAGAAAGCTCAGAAGTCTGTTGATACCGCTGAAAGTAGTATCAATAGATTTAAAAGGTTTTTGTCTAGTCGTAAAGTAGGAAATGATATTCCTCAGAATTCTGAAATACAGAGAGCACAGAATTTTATAACTAAGTTTGAACCTGTTGCTAAGGGTGGTGGCCTCATGGGTAATCTCATGAAGGGTGCTGGTGCTTTAATATTACTTCCTATGTTACTTGCTAAGGGAGCAATGGCTGGGCCAATGGATGTGACTTCACATATGATGGGTGCTTATGGTGGTGATAAGGATGCAGTTCAGAAAGATGTACAAAAGGCACAACAAACAAAGGATAAAGCTAAAGATGATTTAGATAAAACTACTGAGTCTGGTAAGGATATTAGTAAGAGTACTGTAGAAAATGTCAAGAATATAGACAAAGATAAGAAACAAGGTAAGTTAAAACCAGAAGATACACCTTCAGATGTTGAAGAGTCTCAAGAGGCCTTATCACAGGAAACTCCTGAGAAGATAGAGGCTATGTCTGGAACCAGTGATGTTGGTGAACTTGATGTAACTGTTAAAGATACTAATAGGTTTGCTGAATTAATTGCTAGATTCGAGAAGTTGACCAAGGCAGGATCTTTTATGGAAGGCAAACCAGAGGTAGTTGGTGGTGGGCCTGGCCAGAAAGTAAAACGAATGGGTGCTGGGTTGTTAGATGCACTGACATTCAATGCATTTGATTTTGATAAGAAGAATAAAAAGAGGAAAGAAGGTAAAGATGAGGAGGTTACCGAGGTTCCTATAAAGATAACCAAGGCAGCACCTCAAGAAGATATGATGGGTCAGAAGAAACCTACTCCTACAGGATCTATGGATACTGAGAGTGAGGACTTTGCTGCTTTAACTGCGGTTTCTGCTTTGGAAGGTGGAGATTCTCAATCAAGAGCAGATGTTGCACAGTCAATCTATAATAGACAGGCTGATGGTACATATGGTGGTAGTGTTAAAGATGTAGTTACTGCTGATGGACAGTATCAACCTGCATATAAGGATCCTAATGTAAGTAAGGGGCCTGGTACAAAGACATCTAAGGAGTTTAAGAATATTACAGACAGAAAGAGTGCAGTAGTGGCAATGATGTCTTATTATGAGAGGAGAGGACAAGATGTAACTAGGAAACAAATGGAGGAATTATATGATAAGACTGCAGCAGATTTACAGAATCCTGAATTACAGTCAGAGGCTGCAAAACATGTTGGTGGTAGAACAGAATTTCTTGGTGGTGAGGTAAAGGGTGATGATGTAGTTGATAGAGGTGGGAGTGCAGATAATGCTTTCTTCCAAGAGTATGGGTCTGGAAAACAAATGGAAAGAGGTGCTGTTGATAATCCTTTGTTGACGAGTGATGCATCTCAGGTTGAAGGAAGATCTATAGATAAGTCAGCACCAGAGCAATATCCAGAATATGATGTTGCACAAGGAGGTGGAGGAGGACAACCTACTATTCTTGCACTTCCACCAGAGGATGCTCCATCACCAAAACCGACACCAAGTATGCCTCAACAAGCACAACCACAATCACCAGAATTTATTCCTTTAGGTGAGGATTCAGCAACCACTTTAGCTATGATGCAAATACAAGGATTAGGAGCTTCATAATGTCAAGTCTTAATAAGGTAGATTTTAAAGATATTACTGTAACTCCTGATCAGGAAGTTAAGTATGGATCTGGAGAACAATCTGATACTTCCAAATCTGGATTAAGTGCTGAGAATATAACCAGTAAGGTAGTCCAGATAGACTATTACGAGGATATATTATCTCCTGCAATTACTTGTTATTTGAAGTGTTCCGATACTACAAATATGCTTAGTAGGATACCTCTCAGAGGATATGAGAGGCTTGATATGGTTATTGGAACTAATAATGGTGATATAAAATTTACTACTGATGACGGTCAAAATAATCCTTTGTATGTTACTGGTATTGAAGAGGTTAGTAAGAACGAGAACCAAGAGATTTTTACTCTATGTTGTAGTTCATTGCAGAATTTAATGAATGAGACTGTTAGATGTCAAAACAGATATAAGAAGGCAGAGATTAGTACGCATATAGAAACTCTTCTTAAAGATGTATTGAAAGTTCCAGCAGAAAGGATGATGGTGGAGAAGAGTATCACACAGTATGAGTTTATTGGTAATACTAGAAAACCATTTTATCTTTGTACTTGGTTATGTCCTAAGGCCCAACCAGCAACTACTGGTAAAGCTGGAGGTACTTCTGGATTTTTATTCTATGAGGATTTTGATGGATATAAGTTTAGATCAGTAGATGGTATAATTGCCTCGACTGAGAATGTTGATCCTAAGTTACTTATATCTGCTGGTGGTGATGCACCGCCAGAAATAGAGACATATGTTTTCTCAACCTCTGTTGATCCTGGCGAGGAATCAGATAACGATCATAAGATTGTCCATCATTATATGGATAAGACAACAAATCTACAAAAGAATCTTAGAGTTGGGTTATACTCTAACTTGACATATTTCTTTAATCCTGTAGATTGGAGTACGAATGTAATCCATCATAAACTAAAAGAAGAGTTGAATAGAGATGGTATGAAGACTGCTGCTGGTGAAGTTCCAATCCCTGCAGGAGATATTACTGAATATGCTTCTAGACTTTTAGTTAGAGTAGGTGATAGAGGTATGTTAGGGCCTTCACTAAAAGAAACTAATGACGATGGTGAAACAGAAGGTTCTGGTAGACAGGATGAGGACATGGCTAGAGCATTCTCTAGATACACATTACTCTTCACACAGTCACTAAATATAACTGTACCATGTAATATTAGACTACGTGCTGGTGGCATCATCAATGTAGTTGTTCCCAAATCTGGGCCAACTGCTAATGAAGGTGGTACTGATACAGCTGATAAAAAAGAAGTTGATCAACAACTTAGTGGATTTTATATTATTCGTAGTCTACGTCATCACTTTGAATTATCTGAAGGTAAAAACGTTACCGCCTTAAATCTTATACGAGATTCATTTGGACTAAATTGATTTAAAACATTTGGAGACAATTTATGGAAAGTATAGAACAACATATCGCCAAGGACAGAGAGATCCTTGACAATCCTCAGACAAATCCTCAAACGAGGAGACATATTGAGGAAGAACTTCATGATTTAGTTGAATACGAAGAACATCATCATGACGAGATAGTTGCAGGAGATCATCACGATCCTAATTGCATCGAACTCTTTTGCGACCAGCATCCAGACGAGCCAGAGTGCTTGATTTATGACGATTAATGAATAATGTTAGACAGTGCCCTATTAAAGACCAATTTTATTGGCCGAGATGGTTTTGTATGGTGGATAGGCAGAGTTGCCCCACCTAAAGTTTGGCGTGACGAAGCGACAGACACTGACGCTGGATGGGCATTTAGATGTAGAGTTAGAATTATAGGTTATCATCCATTTGATGATAGTATATTAGCAGACGAAGATTTACCTTGGTCACATGTTCTGGTTGATGCTACCTCTGGTAGTGGACAGGCATGTTTAGGTGAAAGTTCTAGAATGGTAGGAGGAGAAACAGTCTTCGGTTTCTTCTTGGATGGTGAAGAAGCACAACAGCCAGTCATCTTTGGTGCATTGGCTAGGAATGTAAATCCATTGGGGCCTAAAAACTCCGATGGATTTTTAATTCAACAAGGGCCTACGAACTTTAATGACAGAGATAAAACTCAGAGAGAAAATGCTTTTGGTATTGGTAGTGGAAGAGAGTCGGGTGCAGAGGGACTTACAACTCAACCATTATCAGAAGATAAACCAGCAGCAACACCAGCACAAAACGCTACAAACAAAGTTGGTGAAGAAAGGAAGTTAAAAACACCTTCAGGTAAGGAGGAGAAGGGAGAACGAGCAGGAGGAAGAGAAGGTATTAGTAAAGCCAGAGCATCAGATGTTGCCTTTGCAAATATAAGTTTAGGCCCTCACACAAGAAATAATGCATGTGAGAATGATGCCCTTAGTGATATTACACATGTTATAGGAAGTTTCCTCAAGACAGTAAATTCTCTTACAGAATATGCTGGTGTCTATATTGATACTGCAAGGAATATGATAAAGGATATTAATAAGATAATTGGTAAGGCTGGTCGTTTGATTACTGGACTTGTCAAACAGATTATTAATACACTTAGAGATAAGATATTAGGTTTACTTGGAAAGAGATTCAGAGATTTTATTGGGTTAATAGTTCCAGAACCACAAAAATCTCCAGTAGTAAATGCTTTCAAGAGGATAATGGATATTATCTTCTGTATCTTTGATAAACTTGGTATTGATCTTGGTAAGAATATCAAGGATATGCTGAAGGATATGGTAGGTAAGTCATTAAACAATACTGCTTGCGCTGTGGAACAGGCAGTTGGTGCATTGATGGCAGATGTTAATGATAAAATCAGTGAAGGTTTAAGACCAATTACAATGGGATTAGATTGGTTGACTGGTGCTATAGGTGGTATTGGTAGTTTACTGGGTAAAGTATCATCATATATTGATATGTTACTTTCATTCTTGGCTTGTGATAATCTACAATGTAAGGAATATGAAGATTGGTCACAAGGAATGGGATTAACTCAGAAACCTCAAGTGAGTTTTGCTGGTATGTTGGGCAGTATGGATACAATTAATAATTTAGATCAGGCTGCAAATTTAGGTATTAAGGATAGGTTCTCACTCTTAAGTTTAATGGGTGCTGGAGTTCCTGAATTATTTGATTGTAATGAGAAAACCAGTAGTCCTAAGAATCAGGATGATCTGGGAGATTCCATTCCGCCAGGATTTATATGGGAAGATTGTATCCCTCCTAAAGTAGAGGTTCATGGAGATGGTACTAAGACTGCTGTTCTTCTTCCTATAGTATCATCTGTTAATGGTAGTATATTAACATTAGAAATTTTGGATGCAGGATTTGGATATACAGAACCACCATTTATTGCTCTTATTGATAAGACTCGTCATGGTGGTGGAGCCAAAGCACAAGCAATATTAGATAGTAGTGGTCGTATTGTTGACATATACATGATTACTAATGGATCTGGATATTGTCAGGCAACCAATGTAGTTCCTCCAAAATTCCCTGTTACTGAAGGGCCTGAAGTTATTGAAGGAACAAAAGATGTTGCTCCATATATTACATTTACAACTCCTGCTGATGATGCAGTTGGAGTTCAAACTGCCGTAAATCTATCAGTTACTTTCAATGAACCAGTATTGAAGGGTGCAGGTGATATTACACTCACAGAGTCAATAACCAATGCGACTCATGAGAAGATACCTGTACGAGATTCTAGAATAACTTTCTTATCTGATAGGATTGTACAGATAAATCCTAGAAATGATCTTAAACCAAATACAGAATATTTTGTCTCAATGACAGAGGGTTCATTTTTAGATATGAATAATAACCAGTTTGCTGGTATTGCAAAGACCGATACTTATAACTTTACAACTAGAGGAGTTTCTGGTATTGGTAGTGAGGCTGTTGGTATTGTGACAACTCTTATTCCATATAGACCTGGCATTGGATATACGGATGGTGATACAGGTCAGGTGGGTGAATGTTATTTCAATCTATTATTGACTCCTGCTGGTTCTGTTGTTGGAGTTCGAGATATTGCTTGTAAAGACAAACATAAGGTGACTCCAAGGGTCACAATAAATACTAAGACTGGTACTGGGGCTAAATTAATTCCTGTGGTATCATATAGTCCCGATTACGTTGCTGATGTTGGAGAAAAACCAGATAGAAATAGAGTATTGGTTGTTGATGTTGTCGATTGTGTTGGTAAACCACGAACAGGTAGCGGGGTAACCTCATGACAGATAGTTTCGGTATCGGTGGACAACTCCGAGGACAATCAACTGACAATAAATTAGACGTACAAGAGACTACTACTCAGGAATACTATGGAACGTATCCTGGCTTTAGGATTGCTTCTGGTATAAAGATTCCTGATGGTGATCTTAAAGATGAGTATGTTGACTTTGAGATGGTCAGCAACGAACTTCAAGGATTTTCATTCTATAAGAACGGTTTACATAAGTTAGTTGTCAATGGAACTTCTTATGAGACTGTTGGAATTGATGGTAAGGCAGGTGAACCAACAAAGGTAATTTGTGCTTCTGTTGGAGATATTGTTCTAGAAGCTCAAGATGGTGATATAATATTAAAGGCAAGAAATGTAAGACTTGATGCTAAAGAAGAACTTACATTAAAGTCTGCTAAACATATATTATTAGATGGTGCGGTTATGAACCAAAAGGCAACTAATATTAATATTCTTGCAAGGAAGAGTCTATCAATGGGAGCCCAGTTTATTGAGGTTAGTGGTGGGGTATCAGTAGAAGAAGGTACTCAGACTGATAAGAAACAGGCAGGATTCCTTGGTAGTTTGATCTCCACATTCGATAAGTTTAAGGATTTCTTATAGATGGCAAAGACCGTTTCGATAATGATGGTCGGTGACAAAGAAGTCATCGGAGCATTAGATACATCATTCCTTGCGCCAGGATCAAAAATATATCCAGGCACCCTTGCGGTTAATGGCCCTGTTTATTGTGGACTGATACCTAATCAAGGAATACCACAGGCAACTGTGATGATAGGCCCTCCTATTGGTATCCCTGCTTCACCTCCATATTCATTACAGGTTGATGGTATATCAAACTATAGAACTGGTGTTACCAACTTCTATACACTGAATAACTATTATGCTTTGTGTACTAAGTATGCACCTACTATTAGAAACTCCACTAGTATAACCAATGGAGTCAATACAAAGAATGCTTTAAACGTTGCAAATGATAATTCACAGTTTAATGCCAATCTTACTGTTGCAGGTAAGGTAACTATTGGTGGCACACTTAGAGTTGGTGGTACAATTAGTAGTCCAACTATTACTATGTTGAGTGCTAGAATTTCTTCTAAGAAGGGATTCGATATTCCACATCCTACTAAAAATAATCATAGACTAAGACATGTTTGTCCAGAAGGCCCAGAGTCTGCTGTTTATATTCGTGGTATATTAAAAGATAAGAATGTTATTGAACTCCCTGATTATTGGAAAGGATTGATAGATCCAGAGAGTATTTCGGTTCAATTAACTGCAATTAATCATCCACAGGATCTATATGTAGGTGATGTTATTGATTGGGGTACAAAGGTAGAAATCAAGTCAGGCACTGGAACTTCTATCAATTGTTATTATGATATATGGGCCAATAGACTCGGAGAACCATTACATGTTGAATACAAGGGCTTGACACCAAGGGACTATCCAGGCGATAATAAGGAGTATAATATTAACGGTTTATGAGGATACATAAAATCTTTCCGTTGATTGTATATCAAGGGGAAGTTGAGTGCCATGAGGAATTTAAGCACTACTTAAGTTCTTTGAGGGATTATTGGTTTAATGGGTATCAGAATGAGAGTCCAGAGTTCTCTGGTAAAATATTTCTACATAATGATCCAAAGTATAGTTCATTCTTTACTGAGTTAAGTAGTCATATTGATGAATATTATAAGGTTCTTAATGTAGATTATGATAAACTTAGTTATCATGTAGTTAAGTCGTGGACTGGATTTCATAACCCCGAAGTGCCAGTATTGAAACCTCATAACCATAATGAAACTAATCTAAGTTTCATTTATTATGTTAAAACAGATGAGAATTCTGATAGGTTATTACTTATGCAGAATACTAATAGAAATGAATCTGTTGGAGGCTTATTTGAAACATCTAATCAGAAAAATTTGATAAAGATGTTTAATGAATATAATTGTAATTATTATACGGTTACTCCAAAAGAAGGTACGGTGGTAATATTCCCCGCTGATACCATACATAGTACCCAAAGAGTTTCTAACGAACAGGAAGAAAGAATAGTTATTCCTGGCGATATAAGAGTTACTTTAAAACCAGAGTATTCTGACTACTCACAGGGATCAACACATCCTGAACAATGGTTGGAATTGTCCAATAAATAACGATGAGGACTTAAGAAACAATGGCAGATCCACAGGCAATAGCCAAGAGACTTAGAGATAGTAAACAACAGTCTGCAACAGAGGCTGAGGTTATTGCGGAGCAATTGGCCCTTAAGGATGTTATTATTGATGAGTATGACGAGTTAATTAATAAGTTGGATGATAAGATACCTCCTCTTATTTCACCTATCAATACTAAGATTAAGGCAGTAGAGACTGCATATCGTGCCAGAATTACTCATGGATGTAGGAGTGATCTTGCATGGCAACTTCAAGAATCAAATAATAACTGGTATGATCAAGATGTTCAAATTTATAAGGTAGTAAAAGATCCTGCCACATATAAGTTCTTAGGATATTATGGTGCAAAGTATTGGAAGTATCCTAAGAATAGAGAGTATGGATCTAACGTAGTAGAGATTATTGATAATGCAGATGCTATTGTAGGTAGTGCATCTCTTGTTTTACAGGATGAAGATGCTGGTGATATGGTTGGTTTAGCAACAAACACTTCTATCCAAACTATTCAAATTGGAGATTATATTACTGACTCATTAGATTATGCAGTAATATTTCAAGCAGGTTCTTCAACAGCAGTGACTGGTATAGGTACTACCAGTTATGATGCTAAAGCATATGCCGTATCTGGATTCTGTACATCAGGAGATAATAAAGTTTATGGTGATCAGAAGGTAGGATTTATAACTGACTTTAGTGTTGGTGATAAGTTCTATGGTGCATCAAATAAGACTGGTGGAGGAATGATACCTAATAATACAGAAATTACTGGATTCGGTACTGCTATAGGTATTGTGAGTTATACAACTTCCAATGGTATTCAAAGTGCCATGAGTGTTACTCTAGACTATGCAATTTTAAGTAATCCAGTCAGTGCAAGTATTGCCTCTACTATTGGTACATCATTCTATGTTGGTGTTGTATCTACTTATTATAATTTGTCATTGAGCGCACCAGCAAGTTCTACAGGAATTAATAGTTCTTTCTTAGTTGTAAGACCAGGCGATACTTCAGATATAGACTTTGAATCTTCTAAGAACCCAATAGATCCAGTAGAGATTGCTATTGCTAAAGGTGCTCAGATAGGTAAAGGACATAAGTTAGAACTTATTAATAACGGTGATCCTGATATTGTTGCACAGTGGAGTCAGATAAAGGATGAACCAGAACCTGCCGTTGGTAATGGTAGGGCAGAATATTGGATAGGAACTACCAATTGGCCAGTGTATTATCCATTTGATGCCGATGGCAGTGCAGTAGATCCAATATATGCTTCAGAAGGACATCAGATTGTTATTGCTGTTGGTGGAACTGCTAATACTACTATGGCATATGAGAATACTCCTCCAGGCGGTAGTATTCCAGGCGATTGTGGTACTTATGATGCTGCCATTGCTGCAGCAGAGGAAGAAATGAATAATACTATTAATGCCGCAGTACCAAAAATCAATCACTATATAGGTGGTGCAGACAGTTTACGAGAGTTGAGAAACGAGGATGAGACTCAAGCTTGGGGTTATTTACAGGCAATAGGATTCCTCAATGCTAAAGGTAAGAGACAACTCTCGCAAGCTGAGAAGATAGAAGACTTTAACTGGAAAGAAATTACGTAATGAAGAAAGAAATTTTTGCTATTCCTATCTTTGAAGATAAGGTTGACATCGAGAAGATTAAGTTACCAGAGATGGAAACTGAACCCACATGGGATGCAGGTGTCCCATCTACTTTCGCTAAGAAACTACCTCTTGAAAATGAGGCATATGAACACTTATCTAGTATAATCAATCAGAATTTATATGATGGAAATCTTTTGGGGGCAAACCCCAAATTCGGGCATATATGGTATAATAGATATGATAAGCATCACTATCAAGATGCCCATCTTCATCCAGGCTGTCAGTGGAGTTTCATCATTTATGTTGATCTCCGTCCCAAGACTTCTTTTTTAAACCCATCAATGGGTTTGATCCAGAATCAAATGGGTAATAATTTGGAGGCATTTCCTTTAGATTATAAACCAGACCTAGAGCCAGGAAGTATTATCATATTTCCATCATTCTTGATGCACATGGTAAATTCTGGTAATGAAGGGACTACCATTTCTGGTAATGTTTACATGGACTACTGTTAGGAGGAAAAACTTATGGACATGGAGGAGTACAAGGAGAGGTGTGATAAAGTTGAGGACATGGCCTATGCTGCAAAAGGTGACAACCCAACAGCATTTGGTAATGACTTATTACTTCAAAATATTGATGCGTTTGGGGTTGCCATTGCCGATTTACATCATAAAGTAAGGGCATTGGAAAGGGCCTCAGAAGAGAATGAGAGACAGATCCTAGGTCTCAACAATGAAATTGCTTACTTACATAAGGAGATTGAAAATGGTAAAACGCACACACACAATCAAGAAGAAGAACGACAAGCATAGTCAAATTTGGGAATGGGAAGAGACTCCTGAAGTAAAAGAAGCACTAGAACGATTACACCAAGATATCAAGAAAGATGCGGAATGAGTTCTTCTCCGTTCCATTTTTCATTGATAAGGTAGATTTAGAGAAGATTCAAGTCATAGATGAGAGTCAACAACCTACCTTTAGGTCAGGTTTGATGACCAGTCTCAGAACTAATAAGCAAGTTAGTCATGAGACTATTGAACACTTATCTGAAGTCATTAGTAGAAACATTGATACCATTGGTGTTAAGTATGGTGCTGCTAAGATAGATGAGATCTGGAGGAATACTTATACTAATCAGGATTTTCAAGATCCTCATATCCACTGTTATTCACAGTGGAGTTTTATATTATATGAGGATGTTGATGTATCCAGAACAGTCTTCCTTAATCCTTATAGGTTTAGGGTGGAATCCCAGATGGCCATGTATGATGAGTATTTCACGATGGACTATAGACCAGAACTACATAATGGTGATATAATAATATTCCCATCATTTGTAGAACACTATGTTCTCAGTGGCGGCACAGGAACTACCATTGCTGGTAATGTATTCTTGACACCTTCGGAAGGGTAGATGTCCGAGTGGTTAAAGGAGAGGGACTGTAAATCCCTTGGCTCTGCCTACGTTGGTTCAAATCCAACTCTACCCACCTCGCCTCTATAGCACAGCGGTAGTGCAGGGCTTTTGTAAAGCCAAGGTCGGCGGTTCAAATCCGTCTGGAGGCATCCTCTTTTGAGGATAGGTGATGTCACCTACATTCTGGACAGGGGTTCGACTCCCCTCACCTCCACCTTTGCTCCTTAGCTCAGTTGGTAGAGCGGTTGACTGTTAATCAATTTGTCGCTGGTTCGAGCCCAGCAGGAGCAGTCATGGGGGTGCCAAGGTTTCGACAGGGTATAAGGAACATGACTGAAACCTGCTTGGATAAGCAAACCACAGATGCTAATAACATCGACACCGCTGCGAATAACATCGTAGCATTCTCTCGTCTTATGACAAGAGAATTTGCCCGCACTGACGAACTCGTCACTGCCTAAGGGGCAATCGGGGTTTATGTCGTCCTTGTTACCCAATCGACACATAGGGGTGTAAGGCCCCTCCTATATAAAGGTAAACTAAATCCACCCATGAGACTACAATTCTGGTATAGTAGGGACATGAAACTGTGGCGTTGGTCACTCTACACGAGACACTATGCACCTGTTGGTAAAGATTATCATCAGGAGTCGGGACAAGAGGCAGAGGTTAGAGATGCGATGAATCATGTAGCTTCTGTTGTTGAAAAATTAGTGAAGGAGAAATCAGAAGAGAAATGTTTGAATTAAATCCTATGATGGATATCACGGCCATCGTTGATATTGGCCCTGATAACCGAAGTGCAATGGTTATTGATAACCTTTATGAGAATCCTGAAGAGGTTAGGCAACTTGCTTTAAAGATACCAAGACAGAAAGATATACCTTTGACGAATCATAGAGATGGTGTGAGAGGAGCATGGCAGACTGAGGAATTGAGGAGACATACTGAAAAATTATGGGAAGAACTTCTTGGTGATGAAGATCATTGGGGAAGACCGACTCATATGGGACAGCTTTCTCAGAATATGTCATTGATGTGGTTCATTACAGATTATCTGGATGAAAAGGTAATTGATGAGGATCCTTTAGCACTTGTGCCATTTCAAACATGGTACACTCATAACCCATCTCCATTTCAATTCACCATAGAGGTATTCTTGAATCCCGATAAGGAATGTTTTGGTGGTACAAATGTATGGAACTTTGCTGGTAAGACAAGTGTAGTTGAAGATTTGAAGAATATGTATGCTGATCAGGATAGAGAATGGAAGAAGTTTGATATACGAAAAGATATATACAACACTAAGTTTACATGGACTAGAGAGATGACTTTTGGAATGAAGTTCAACAGAGCAGTTGTACTTCCAGCTGATTTATTGCAAGCTCCAATCATGCAAACTGCTCATTATACCGATACTACAAGAATAACACAGAAAATATTTTTATAGATAGTCATTCTGGCCTGTCTAAATAGACTTAGAAGAAATCCTATAGGTTGAAGGTCAATGCCTCTATCAAGATTAGAAAACTTTCTGAAGAATGCTGAGGGTAACATA